>Ga0302206_1000346_pt1 | contig 18853 bp, 13 predicted proteins | sample II_Fen_E2_1_FD_194581 | JGI IMG/M metagenome (GOLD analysis project Ga0302206, IMG submission 194581) | Peat permafrost microbial communities from Stordalen Mire near Abisko, Sweden - II_Fen_E2_1 | ecosystem: Environmental > Terrestrial > Soil > Wetlands > Permafrost | place: Sweden: Abisko...
CAATTTTGCAAATACCTCAATAGCTACTTTCAGTAAAAGGTTGAAGGAGATAGGTTTAAGAAAAACATTTGGGGGACAAAGACGACAACTTGTGTCCCAGTTTATGATCGAAACGCTGATTATTTGCTCCATGGCATTGTTAGTTGCCCTTATTCTGGCAGAGTTCCTTGTACCAGCTTATAGCAGCCTGTGGGACTATATGAAAATTGAGCTTACCTTCACAAAGTACTTTTTCTTCTGGATATTTCTGATTCTGCTTCTGCTTTTAACAGGATTTCTGGCAGGTGTTTATCCTGCTATGTATGTAAGTTCATTTAGCCCGGTTAATATCCTGAAAGGTGCATCTCCTTTCAGAGGTGCCGGGAAACTTTCGACCATACTTCTTGCTCTTCAGTTTTCAATATCTGTAATGGCTCTGGTTATGGGACTGGTTTTTTCAAAAAATGCAGTTTATCAGAGAACATTGGATCTGGGCTATGACAGAGATAAGCTTATTGTCATGCCTGTGGCACCAGAATTAAGTACCTCTTTCAGGAATGAAATCCTCACTAATCCGAAGATAATATCTGCAGAAGGGACCCAAAATCATATTGGATTCGGATCTTACAGGCGACCAATAAAAGACGCAGTAAAAAGGTTAGAAGTAGATATGATGGATATTGGTCCCGGATATGCTTCAGTAATGGGTCTCCGCCTTGTTGAGGGTCGCCTGTTTGATAAATCGAGGGAGGCCGCTGACCTGTCAAACAAATCTATAATCATAAATCAGAAAATGGTAAATGATTTTGGATGGAAAGAGCCGCTTGGAATGACAGTTACACTTTATGATACCACAAGATTTACTGTAATAGGTGTCGTAAAAGATTTTTATGTACGCGGACTTTGGCAGAAGATAAATCCTACTGTACTCCGATTGTCAAAGAATGATCAATACAATATTTTGGCTATTAGAGCTGAGCCAGGCGACTTACACGATGTTCTGGATTATCTCAGTCTTAAATGGAAAAGCCAGGGCACAAATTTTATTTTTGGTGGCATATTCCAGGAAGATACTATGGATGATGAAAAAGCTATAAACAACAGTATCCTTAAAGTAAATGTCTTTCTCGCTGTTGTAGCTACTTTACTCTCGCTTATTGGTATGTATAACCTGGTCTCTCTCGACATTATAAGACGTACAAAGGAGATGGGCATCAGGAAGATACAGGGAGCTCCGGTCCCGTTGATTATGTACCTTGAGAGTAAAAAATTTCTGTTTGTTCTTGTTATCGCTTCATTGCTTGGATGCGCAGGCGGATATTATATGTCGAATATGTTGCTTGACAGCATCTGGGATTATTTTGTTCAGATAAAGCCGGGTATACTTATTCTGGCAGCATCAATAATGTTTTTGGCGACAATACTCACTATTGTTTTTAAAATATTAAAAGCAGCTCTCAGGAATCCTGTTGACTCGCTGAGGTATGAGTAACTTTCAAAAGGATCCGGGACATGTCATGGCGTGGCCCTACATTTATGAAATGAGCTTTTCCTGAATCTTAGATGGGGGGCAGAGGGGTAAAAAAGAATCCCGCTTACGCGGGATCCTTGTCTTGTTTTATAATTGGACGGATATATAGTGAGTGAAAGTGTCTTAGTACATTTTGTTAATCAGCTGTCCTATTTCATCACGTTTCTTTAACGGAAAGCTGTGGCAATTTCCATCTCTTGTTATTATATTTAAACCCTTGGCCGAGAAAAGTCCCTTGCTGAAGAATATCACTTCGCGTATATTATCGAAAAGTATCTCAAGGTTAAATCTGTCAGTCTCGTCAGTGAGAGTCTTAAAGTATAACCGCTGATTTGTTACTATCAGTTTCCCTTCTACTGTGTTGTTGTCTATAACCTGGTTAGTGTCACCGGCTTTCAGAACAACCTCGTTTGCGTATAATTTAACTGTCATGGCTTAGTTTATTTTATGTTCTCCCGAATGCTTATTTTTCTTATTTAGTTTATTACATTTGTTATAAAGACGACTATATACGATAAATGTTGCATTCCTGACTTTATTATCTTGCAAAAAAACTATATTAGCAGGGAGTACCTTTGTATACCAACTTGCGTGAACCAAAATGGATCATATTTAAGCACAAATTATCACAAGGAGACAGGTGATAAATGAAGCATTATTTTATACCTACTTTTCATTTTTACTGATAACCTTAAAACCATGGATTATAAAAAAATTTCAATAGTAGCAATGCTCCTTTTCCTTTTAAGCAGTTGCACAAACAGATCAGAAAATAGTAAGTGGCAGTCTATTTTTAATGGAAAAGATTTAACAGGCTGGGATACATATCTTGGACCAAAATACGACACTGTCCTTAACAGGTGGGATTCAATTCCGGTTGGTTTGAATACTGACCCTCTGAAAGTTTTTGGGGTAGCGGATGTTGATGGGGGGAAGGTAATGAGGATCTCGGGTGAACAATATGGCGGGATCTCCACAATCGTGGAATTTGAAAATTTTCACCTGCAATTGCAATTCAAATGGGGAAAATTTCAATGGCCTCCAAATAAAAAGGGGAAAAAGGACAGTGGTTTAATGTATTATGGAGTTGGTCCGCAGGGTGCTGACGGAGGATTCTGGCTCCGTTCCCATGAATTTCAGATAGAGGAAGGTGATTGTGGAGATTATTGGGCCTGTGCAGGAGCTGTATCGGATGTCAGGGCCAGGAAGGAAAATGACAGTACCTATGTTTATAACAAGGATGGAGATCTTTATACTTTTAGTACTGTCAGTTCAATTGGACGAAACTGTATAAAATACCCTGATGCTGAAAAGCCTTCGGGTGAATGGAATACCATTGATCTATATTGTTTTGGCGGTACCAGTGTGCATTCAGTAAATGGAGTTGTTACTATGGTGCTTAAAAATTCACGTCAGCTTGAAGGTGATAAAGTGATCCCCCTGACTAAAGGAAAAATTCAGTTTGAATCTGAAGGCGCCGAAATATTTTTCCGCAATATTAGAATTTGTTCTATTAATAAGCTTCCTGATAATATCATGAATGATAAGCATATGGCAAATTGATCTTGATAATCTGTCTTATTTGATCAGATAGTTTTCCTTAAAAATTTATCGAAAATATAAAATGTGTCAAAAAAAATGTCTATTTTTTTGACACATTTTGTTATAGATTCTGTCTTTTATTTAAAATTGAATTATGATAAATGGAACGCTGCTTATTGTTGATGACAACAAGAGTGTTATCAGTGCACTGGAAATGATGCTGCAGTATGAAGTAGAGAAGCTTATTTCAATAAGCAGTCCTAAACGGATTCATGAAGTATTGTCGCAGAATGAAATAGATATTGTATTACTTGATATGAATTTTCAGGCAAGTGTTAACTCGGGAAATGAGGGACTGTTCTGGATGAAAGAGATATTGAAACACGACAGCAATATAAGTGTTGTTATGATAACAGCATACGGCGATGTGGAGCTTGCAGTCAGGGCTTTAAGGGAGGGAGCGATCGACTTTATTCTGAAGCCCTGGGACAATAAAAAGCTTCTTGCGACAATAAATGCTGCCTGGAAACTGAGGAGCTCGCGTAAGGAAGCTCTGCTCCTTAAAAACGATAATCAGTTCCTGAAGAAGGAAATAAAAAGAGGTGAGGAAAAGATAGTACTAGGAGCATCTCCGACAATGATTAACGTAATGAACATTGTGAGAAAAGTGGCAGCAACTGAAGCAAATGTTCTTATAACAGGTGAAAATGGTACAGGGAAAGAACTTGTCGCCCGGGAAATTCATAACCAGTCGAATAGAAGCAGTGAGCTGATGGTAAGTGTAGATATGGGTTCTATAACCGAAACCCTGTTTGAGAGTGAAATGTTCGGCCATATCAAAGGTGCTTTTACCGATGCCAAAGATGACCGTGCAGGTAAATTCGAGATAGCCCAGAAAGGCACTCTTTTCCTCGATGAAATTGGGAATCTCTCTTTGCAATCGCAGGCAAAACTGTTAAGCGCTTTTCAGAACAGATTTATCGTGCGGGTAGGATCAAACAGACAGATACCGGTTGATATTAGATTGATTTGTGCTACAAACTGCCTTCTTCCCTCAAGGGTGAAAGAAGGATTGTTCAGGGAAGATCTTTTATATAGAATAAATACCATCCAGATTGAGGTACCGCCATTGCGCGACAGAGTAGACGATATCCCCGTGCTGGCATATCACTTTATTAGATCCTATTGTGAGAAATATAGCAAACCTGTAAATAAGATAAGCACACAGGCGCTTGAAAAACTTTCAAATTATCAGTGGCCGGGAAATATCCGTGAACTTCAGCATTCAATTGAAAAGGCCGTGATCCTTTCTGACTCTGCCGTTCTTGGCCCCTCCGATTTTTCATTTAATACTGCTTCGAAAGGAGTTCCGGGAGACGATAATACTACTCTCGAAGAGATGGAGAAAAAGCTGATTGCTGAATCAATAAAGAGACATGACAATAATCTGAGCATTGTCGCATCAAAACTTGGTATAACCCGACAGACTCTCTATAATAAGCTTAAAAAGTATGATCTATAAAAGATTTTACCTCGTAATTATCGCTTACCTGGCAGGGATTCTACTTTTTACATTCGTTCTTGCATTCAATTTAGGCAAGGATCTTACTTATACTATACTGTCATTAATAATAATTGTTCTTCTCACCCTTTATTTCGGCCTCTGGCTTAACAGGACCAATAAAAAACTTGCATATTTCTTTAGTGCTGTCAGGAATGAAGATACCTCATTGTTTTTTCCTGAGGGAGTCGGTTTTGCGAACGAAAAAATACTTAACAAAAGTCTTAATGAATTGAATAATAAGCTTAAAGAAGCTAGGATTAACATCGAATTGCAGGAGAAGTTTTACAAAAGTATAATGGAGAAGATCACAACAGGGATCATTTCATTCTATCAAAATGGAGTAGTGGAATTCACTAATCCTGAAATTAAAAGAATGTTCGGTCTGGAACACATTTCACATATCAGCAAACTACAGGTTATTGATCCTAAACTGGTGGACTTGCTCGAAAAGATTGAATCGGGTGAACAAAGACGGATTAATGTCAAGGTTAACCATAACCTCCTGAGTCTGGCCGTGCATTCCCAGACAATAATTATTCAGAACCGCGAGGTTAAAATAGTAACACTACAGGATATAAAAAGTGAACTAGATATTCATGAGATGGATTCATGGCAAAAACTTATAAGGATCTTAAACCATGAGATCATGAATTCGGTAGCTCCAATAACATCCCTCAGCTCAACACTTTCGGATTTCTATAAATCCGGAGAAGATCAGACAAGTCCTGAAAATATTACACCCCGGATAATTTCGGATACAATCAGAGGGCTAAATATAATAGAGGATCATGGCAAGGGGCTGATACATTTTGTCGAGTCTTACAGAAGCCTGACTCAGCTTCCAAAACCAGAGTTTACCCGGGTCAATATCAAAGAGTTTTTCGAGCGTATAATGATTCTTGTAAACAGCGGCTTTGATAACGATAATAGTAAAGATAAGGTAAGACCTCTGATCACTTCAAGTGTGACACGCGATGATATAACTTTGGTTGCAGATGACAAACTTCTTGCACAGGTTTTTATTAATATCATTAAAAATTCTATTGAAGCATTCGGAAATTATGAAGAAGGTTACTTTATCTCAATGAGTGCTGACAGGAATACTGACGGCAGGATAGTATTAACAATTAAAGATAATGGTCCTGGTATGGACGCTGACACTCTGGAGAAAATTTTTGTACCTTTTTTTACAACAAAAGAATCAGGTTCCGGAATTGGCTTAAGCCTTTCACGACAAATAATACGGATTCATAATGGTAACATAACCTGTGATTCTACTCCGGGAAACGGGACCACTATTTTGATGCAGTTCTGATTTTTTTAACTTGTTATCTTAAAGCCTGGGTTACTCTTTGCGGAGTGTTTCTGCCGGATTGTTTCTGGCAGCTTTGTTTGCAGCCCAGCTTACAGTGATTAATCCTATAGCCAGAGTAAACAATCCTGATGATATTAAAAGCCATATACTGATCGTTGTCTTGTAGGCAAAATTATTGAGCCATTTGTTCATAGCGTAATAACCAATGGGTGCAGCAATGACAAATGATAGTATAATCCATCTTAGTAATTCAAAATTAAAACTCCTGAAAATTTCAGAAATCGAAGCACCATTTATTTTTCTTATACTGATCTCCTTCATTCTGCTCTGGGTGGCGAAAGTTGCAAGACCAAATAATCCGAGACTAGATATAAATATAGCCACAACCGACAGGACAAGGAAGAGAATGTTCAGTTTTTGATCTTTTGAATAAGAAGATAACATCGAATCTTCAAGAATTTCATATTCAAATGGTCCCTCCGGATTTATCTCTTTTAGTACTGATTCGCAGGACTTAAGGACCTTGTTCAGGTTGGAGGGCGTATATTTGATAACAACCTGGTCGAATTTTCCCTTCTCGTTGGCAGTTGATATAAATATAGGTTCGGTTTTATCATAAAGAGAAGAGGTGTTGAAATCTTTAACCATGCCGATTACTTCGTATTTTATTCCATTTCTTGAGATTGTCCTGCCTTCAGGCTGTTTCCAACCAAGAAGACTGGCAAAGGTCTTGTTGAGTATTACTTTATTGCTGTCTGACCTGATATTTCTGAAATCACGGCCTTCAATAAGAGCAATACCCATGGTTTTCAGATAGTTTTCATCAACATATACCGCGTGTGCCAGTAACGGTTTATCTACTCCTTCAGGTTTATACCCGTTCAATGTAAAACCTATTCCCGGTACACCGCCTGCTGAGACTGATACAGAAACAATTCCCGCGATGCCCGAAAATTTGCTTAGAATCAATTCGTAGGTTGCTGAAGTCTTCTTATTAAGATTTACTAATAGAATGTTTTTTTCATTGAAACCCTTATCACTGTTTTTCACATATTGCAGCTGGGAATAGATAACGAGACAGGATATAATAAGTACGATCGAGATTATATATTGCAATGTGACCAGTATATTTCTGGAGAATTGTTTCTTTTTCCCGGTGTTTACACTCGAAAGCAAAGCCAGTGGATTAATCGAAGAAAGATAGATGGAGCTGTAGAAACTGGCAAATACTGTACAGAAAATAAAAAGAGAAGTATAGGTCAATATCCAGACAAGTGGTTTAATAGCCGAAAGTAATAATACTTCTCCGGTAAAAACTGTAGTGAATGTCAGCAAAATCTTGACAAGCAGGAAAGCAATGAGAAGCGAAATAATTATTGCAATTGCTGATTCAAAAACGAAAAACAAAATAATATTCTTTCTGTCAGATCCGAATATTTTCTTCATGGAAACCTCCTTTGCCCTTCTGAAAGAAAGAGCAGTATTGATATTTATAAAATTGAATGATGCTATAAGTAATATCAATAATCCTATCCCTGAGAACATGAAGATCTTTGTAATATTTCCCTTTTCTCCAAGTTCATATTTTGGTTCAGCCTGGGAATGAAGGTGAATATCGCCGATTTTCTGCAGATAAGGAATCATAAGGTAGCCCGATGGACGGTAGTAATCTTTATTAATGGCGACTTCCATATACTGTTGAATCTGTTTTTCCAGCTGTAAAGGATCTGATCCTTTGATAAGTTTTAGATATGTGTAACAGGTCAATCCTCCGTCCCATCCTATATGACTTTGACTGGATATTACAGTAAGAGGGGCGAGGCATTCAAACTGTATGTTTGTATTGGGAGGAGGATCTTTGGCTATTGCGGTTACAGTAAAAGTTTTTCCTCGGATAAGTATTCCCTTGCCCAAAGGATCTTCCCCGCCAAAAATCCTTTTTACTGATTTCTCTGTGAGGACAATTCCTGTTGGAGAATTAAGGCAGCTTTTTTTATCTCCCTTTGCCAGTATGAACGAAAATATATCGAAAAATGTACTGTCAGTATAAATTACTTTTAATTTGATTGTCCTTTCATTATAAATTACTGATTCAGGTTCGAGATCGAACCTGACCATGTTCTCGACCATAGCAAACTCCCTCTTAAATTCAGGTCCGGCCGGTGCATTAATCTGAGCGGCGTTAAGAACCATATTCGGCGTTTTGAAGGTCATTCCCACCCTGTACAATCTTTCACCATCTTTATGGAACTTGTCATAACTTGTTTCAACTGAGATCCATATTATAATTATCAGAACTGATGCTACGCCAACAGTAAGTCCCAAAATATTCACAAATGAGTATGGCATCTGTTTAACCAGCGACCTGAAAGCATTACGGATTAATAACTTTAGCATAAGGCGGAGGTTTGATTAATTCAAAAAATGACTCAAAGCATATGCCACTTGTCTTATTACTCACATAATCAGTAATATGACTTTTAGAAAGATGGGGAAATGATCAGTTTTGTACATAAATCATACAAAATGGTTCAATTTTTTAGACAGAAGACCACCCACTTCCTTTCAGAATTCTACGCTACGCGATTTGGAGATCCTTCGCTCCGCGAAGTCTGTGACTTCGCCAATACTAAAATGTAGTCTTAGACTATTTTCTATAATAAGCGAAGTTGCAAACTTCGCTTAGCCCAGGTTTTGATTAATAAGAGTAAGGGCACATAAATAAAAAGGCTGTCTCTTTTTATATTGAGACAACCTCTTTTCTTTTATCAGATATATCTAAGTAATTATTTTTCAGTCACCACCTGACCGTCAAACAAGTTAACGATTCTGTGAGCATATCCGGCATCCCTGTCGGAGTGGGTCACCATTATAATAGTTGTTCCTTCTTTATTCAGTTCTGTAAGAAGATTAATTACCTCAATACCATTTTTTGAGTCGAGGTTTCCGGTAGGTTCGTCAGCCAGAATAAGCTTCGGGTTTGCTACAACTGCCCTGGCGATAGCAACTCTTTGCTGTTGTCCGCCGGAAAGCTGCTGAGGAAAATGTTTTGCACGATGCCCAATTTTCATCCTTTCAAGAACATCTTCAACCTGTTTCTTCCTGTCAGATGTCTTCATCTTAAGGTAGATCAGAGGAAGTTCCACGTTTTCATAAACATTAAGTTCGTCAATCAGGTTAAAGCTCTGAAATACAAAACCTATATTCCCTTTACGGAAAATTGTCCTGTCGCGCTCTTTCAGATTTGCAACCTCGGTTCCATTGAAAATATAGCTGCCTGAGGTTGGATTATCGAGTAACCCAAGGATATTAAGGAGAGTGGATTTTCCACATCCCGATGGGCCCATTACTGCCACATATTCTCCCTCCTTTACATTAAGAGTCACTTTATTAAGCGCAGTTGTTTCAACTTCTTCAGTTCTGAAGATCTTGGTTAAATCATTAGTTTTGATCATGACTTTAGTTATTAATAGTTATTTTGATTTTTTAAGAATTAGTTTTTCATTTTTTCCGAAGGTTTCATATCCTGATACTATGACTTTCTCACCAGGTTTTAACCCTTCAAGCACTTCATAATACTTTGGATTTTTTCTTCCGATGGAGATACTCCGTTTGGTAGCAAATGATTCTGAAGGATCGAGAACAAATATCCATTGTCCGCCTGTTTCCTGGAAGAATCCTCCGATCGGAACGAGAACTGAAACTTTTGGCTGGCCCAGTTGAAGACTGATATAATATGTCTGGCCGGTTCTTATATTGTCTGGCATACTGTCGCGGAAAATCATATCAATTTTAAATGTACCGTTCCTGACTTCAGGATAAACTCTTCTGACAATCAGGTTAAATTTAGTGTTCTGCCGGTCAAGAGTTGCATCAAGCTGTGTTCTTACCCTGTCTATATAATGTTCGTCAATCTGTGCTACTACTTTATAAGATGTCAGTACATTTATCTGTCCCATGTTTTCTCCCTTTGATATTGATTGTCCTATTTCAGGACTTAACAGACCCAATTCACCATCAACAGTTGCCCGTACATTGAGATTTTCCACTCTTTTTTTAACCATATCGAGGTTATTCCTCATATTCTGGAGATCCTTTTTAATAGTTTCAACATTAACTGAACGGAATACAGAATCCTGTTTTTGACGCTCCACATAAAGGTCTTTCGATTGATTTGCCATATCGAGGTCCTCTTTGGAGCGAATGTATTCCTCTTTTGATATAAGGTTATCTTTAATCAGAGTTTCATTCTGTTGAAAATTTCGTGCTTTTCTTTCAATATCATATTTAAGTGTAACAAGTTCTCTTTTTATCTGTAGTTTTTCCTGTTCCATCTCAATCTGTGTTGATCGCAGGAAGTTCTCTTTTTCGGCAAGCAATGATTCACTATTGAGAATATTAAGAAAGAGATCAGGATTGGACAATCTTAGTATAATATCTCCTTTTTTAACCATGGAGCCTTCTTCAATAAGTTTTTCTTCAACCCGTCCGCCTTCATCAGCATCGAGCTTTACTGTTGTTATTGGTTCAACTGTTCCGGGAACAGTGATGTAATCATTAAACTGATCTTCAGTAACTGTCTCAATAATCAGTTTATCCTTTTCAACTTTATATGTTGATGTGCGATCGGAAAAGAAAGCCATGTAAATAAGTACGATAACTGCCAGTCCCCCGACTATATATCCGATATGTTTCTTCTGAAAGCCTGTTTTCTTTGGAATCGCTTTATCCATTGTTTCACGAGGAGTATCCATTTCAATTATTTATTATTAATTAGTAATGCTGTATATTTAGTAAGTGTTTAGAATGATTTTAGACGTTATTATTTCACCAGAGTTTCAAATTCACCTGTTGAATAAAACTGTATCGTCAGTTTTCTGATTAGCAGTTGAAGCTTTGTTCTGAGGGCTTCCGTTTCAGCTCTGAATAAGGTAGTCTTTGCGACTGAATAGCTGGTTACATCAAGAAGTCCTGATTCAAACTTCTTTTCAACAGCCTGAAAAGATTTTGTATTGAAGTCAAAGTTTGATCTAGCTGCAGAAAATTCGTCCTTACCTCTGTCATAATTGAGGCAGGCATTTTCAATATCAGTATACAAGTTGTTTTTCTCAAGTTCAAGCCTTAGCTCGTTATCACTCTTCCTGAGCTTAGCCTGCTTAATGCTTCTATAGGTCGATAAATTATTAAAGATGGGAACATTCAGAGAAACAGTTACCTGTTTGCTCAGGTTACCATTTAACTGTCTTTCGTAAGCATTTTGAATTACTCCATCACCTGCATTTAAAACATTATAATAATAAGAACCTATTACACCACCTGCAGTTATCCTTGGAGCAAGATTTCCCCTGGCAACAGCTATCTGTTTTTTTGAGGCTTTTAATTCAAATTCGATTTCTTTGAGTCGCGGAAGATTTTGTGCTGCAAGTTTATAGACACTATCCGTACTGAAAGAGTTGTCTACGATGAGAAGATTATTCAGGTCGGGCATTAAAACATCAAATTCCGTACCCGGTTCCAGCTGGAGCATTTGTTTTAAAGTTGTAATAGACTGACTGGCTGTGTTATGAGCAATGGTATAAGAAAGTTTATCAGCAGAAACCTGACTTTCAATTTCATATTGTTTCGCCAATGCTTCTTTGCCTGTTTCAACCATTTTTGTGATTCTGAAAAACTGTTTCTCTGAAAGATCGAGCTGCATTTTTGAAGCATCTTCAAGCCCTTTGGCATATAAGACCTGGTAATATTGTCCCATTATATCAGCTATCAATGTATTTTTTGCAATTTTCTCTGATTCCAAACCGGCTTTAAGCATGAATTTATTTGCCGCTATTGAATTTATCTCGGTGAATCCATTGAACAGCACAATATTTGAGGACAGACCCAAAGTATTTGTCAGGTTCTTATTAAATGCAATAGCGTTCGATTGGTCAATGGACCTTCCGTTTGCAAGCTGAAGATTGGATCCGGCGTTTAGATTGGGTAAAAGATTCATTCTTGATGCCAGCAGGTCTGCCTCTTTCGACTGAGTCAGAAGCTTCTGCCTCTGAAGTCCTATATTGTTTGCAACAGCATAATTAACGCAATCTTCCAGTGTCCATTTTTTCACCTGGGCCGCTAAATCCTGGAAACATAAGATTATAAACAGGGTTAATATAAGATAGATTTTTTTCATTTTAATTTCTAATTCGTAATTCCTAATAAATAAATCATTATTCATTATACCAAAGAATGTGCCAGGTTGATAAGTATCATAATATCAGTTATATATAAAATAAGACAACTTTCGTATTGTCAAAATATTAGACAGTTGCATGTGTTAAAATGTTACAGTGGAGATTATATACAGGATTCAATAAATATCTTTACAGTGAAAGTCATCTTATGAACAACCTCTCCATGACACTTGTTATTGTTTCAACATTTACAAGATCATAATTTAAAGACTGAATTACTATGAACCTTGATAACATTTTCAACCGGCTATGGATCGATTATATAACACAGAATCCTTCCGCAGGTAAAATACATGATCTATTTGTAACTGAAGGTGAAAGTGTTGTTAATGACCATATCGCATTCAGAACGATTGATTATTCGGAATTAAATATTGATGTTCTTGCCCAACCATTTATTTCCCATGGTTATGTCGCAAAAGGAGAGTATATTTTTAAGGAAAAGCATCTATTTGCCAGGCATTATGAACTGGCAGGAGATAAAAAAGCTCCTCGTATCTTTATAAGCCAGCTGGTTCTTTCAGAATGTTCTCCATTTCTTCAGAAAACTCTGAAAACAGCTTTTGAGAAAACAGGATTAGGAAAAACCAGTGCGGAAAAGTTGATTTTTTCAGGTTCATTATTCAATCCTCTGTCATATTCAGTTTATAGTCGTTTGAGGGAAGAATCAGAATATGCCGCATGGTTCTACGTTTTTGGATTCCGGGCGAACCATTTCACGGTGAGTATAAATGACTTAAAGAAATACAACGATATACGCCTGGTGAATGATCTTCTTACGAAGAATGGTTTTGTTCTCAACACATCAGGAGGTGATATAAAGGGAACACCAGCCGATATGCTTATGCAATCCAGTACTTTAGCAGATTCCGTTAAAGTCAATTTCGTTGAGGGAGCATTTGAGGTGCCTTGTTGTTATTATGAATTTGCCCAGAGATTTATTGATTCAAACGGACAATTGTATAATGGTTTTGTTGCGAAATCAGCCGACAAAATATTCGAAAGCACTGACTTCCATAGAAAGAAATAGTTCTTGTTCTCATGCTTAAGTACTTTTTTTTAATTTTTCATCTATATCTGAATATCGGATTCAATCTTCATTAAATAGTAAATGATAGTGTGAAGTGTTCTCAATATGATCATATTTTTGTAAGTTTGTTTATACTTAAAACCATTGATCATGACAACATTCTCCCGGCGTAATTTTTTAAAAACCTCCATCATAGGCGGCGCAGTAGCAACATTTATCAAACCTTATGATACTCTGGCTGCTTTTGGGAAACAGGAGCTGTTCCAGGCACGTGTTGCACTGACTTCAGGAGACAACAGGGCAGATATGGCTTTCCGCGCATTACAACCCTTTTCAGCAGAGATCGCCCGGTCAATTGGTAATAGAAGAGTGGTTCTTAAACCTAATAATGTAAATATCAATGTTCCATTGGCTTCAACTCATGTTGATACGCTCGAAGGGATACTTGAATTTCTGAAATCAATTGGAAAAACAGAAAATACGATTATTGCAGAATCGGCAGCAAACGGTCCAACTTTTGACGGTTATAAGAATTTCGGATACTTCAGACTTGCCGACAAGTATGGGATAAAACTGGTTGATCTCGATCAGGAGCCATTTGATAAAATTTATGTATTTGATGAAAAGGATTTCAGGCCACATGCCGTAAGAATATCTCACTTGATGCTAGACCCCGGTTCATTTATTGTATCTGTTGCGAGGATGAAAACCCACGATCGCGTCTTTGCCACATTATCACTTAAAAATATTGTGTTTGGCTCTCCGATAAAAGATCCGGGATTTACTTTCAGTTCTTCCCGTAAGCCGCGGACTACAAGTGACAAATCAATTTTGCATGGAAGCGGATTCCGTGGCATAAACTATAATCTTTATGCTATGTCGCGTCAGTTACATCCTCATCTGGCAGTTATAGATGGTTTTGAGGGAATGGAAGGAAATGGTCCGAATGATGGAACTCCTGTAGACCATCGGGTTTGCATTGCGGGTCTTGATTGGCTAGCTGCCGATCGCGTTGGTATTGAACTCATGGGCATAGAATTTGCCAATGTGGGTTATATGAATTTTTGCAGTCAGACAGGAATGGGGACAACCGATCTGAGCAAAATTGAGATAATTGGCGAGTCAATAAACAATCACAAAAAATCATATAAACTGAGTGATAATTTTAAAGATCAGCTTATCTGGAAAAATCCGGTTTCACAAAATATATCAGAATATCCAAAATCAAATTTCCGCTTATGCTATACCTGATATATGAAAATTTATAACACTCCATGGTGAAACGAATATCAGGATTTTAGATTCTCAGTCAAACAAGGTGCCTGAATCGGGAAAAATTACGACAGAATGTTTTAATGTACTTCCACAGGATATTAAAAGTATTAAACAATAATAATTTAGAATATTTTAAAAAATATGTAACTTTGGTTAATAAGTAAAAATTTTAGATTAACCTGGTCTGAAAATGAAAAAGGACTCATTTTTTCTGGAACTTATTAAAAGCGGTCCATTCCTTTTGCTGATAATTATTGCCCTTGCGGTATTTTTAGGAGTAGTTATTACCAACCATCACAGGCAGGTGGTGAAGATGAAGGAAAACGTTATATATGTTGCTCCAAAGTCTAAAAATTAAAAACGAACTCTCGTTATTTGTTGGTATTACTATTGCTTCGAAAATTAACTGTCATAATTATTCTTTAGGGTTCCACTTCAGCTCGTTTTATATGATAGTACAGACCGTTAATTCTATTGCCATCATCCGGGAGTTATGTAAACAGCTTTACTTTTGACATTTATAAATATTTGTTTTACATTTGGTGGCGTTGCAGGATAGGCCAGGATGCCATTAATGAAAACCTCATTTGATCGTGTGACTTATTTCCAGGAATGTATTTTTATTTGTATAATGTATGTTTAAGTTTAAGACTATTTATGGCAAGATCAGGACATTATTAGTTACTGTCGGCAGTGTATTTTTTATTCTCTTCCTCGTCCTTGTATTTTATAAAGCCAAGCTCGAAAAACAGATAATTGAATCTTCCAGGGCACAGTTTTCAAGTGAGGTTAATTCCCTTTTTAAATTGAACTCTGCCTTTATGATCAGGACAGTAAGTTTTTATTCTTTTTGGGATGAATTTGTGAAAGCAATAAATAATAATGATAAAAAGTGGATTTCAGAAAACATTACAATAATCAGCTTCTATCAATATGATTATATATGCGTCTATAACAAAAATTTTGAAATTGTACAGGAATTGGCAAGCGATGAATTCCTTCCAAAGGGAATTATTCCTAAAGATGCAGTAATTAACCTGAACCGGGCAAGGTTTTCACATTTCTATTTCAGGGGACCAGATGGACTTATGGAAGTGAGTTCAGCCTCTGTCCATCCTAACAGCGATCCTGATCATACAAAAACTGACCCGGGTGGCTACCTTGTTGTCGCCAGAAAACTTGACCAGAAGGTTTTATCGGAATTATCATCAGTCAGCGGTTCGAAAATTGACATACTCTCCTCATCTGATCCTATTCCTGATTATGGTAACAAATCAATTTATGCGAGGATTGATTTGCCGGGTTGGGACGGGAATATCGTTTCAAGAATAGTTTTTAACAGGAAGATGGATCTCAATTTCAGAGCAACGCAGAATATAATGATTATTATACTTGCATTCGTGATAATTGCTTTGTTAGTAGCTGATTTCATTGCTAGAAGATGCATAAACAAACCTCTCAGACTGGTTACAGATATACTAAAGACCGATAATCATGAATCAATAGTGGATTTAAAAAAAGCTCCTGCTGAATATGGTCACATAGGATCCCTTTTTGAAGAGTATGTTCTTCAGAAAGAAGAGCTTAAACACGCCAAAGAAAAAGCAGAAGAATCAGACCGGTTAAAATCGGCTTTTCTGGCAAATATGTCGCATGAAATAAGAACACCTATGAATGCAATTGTGGGTTTTAGTGAACTGGTAGAATTTGAAACAGATCATGCCAAAAAACATCAGTATGTAAAAATAATTCAGAACAGCAGCACTAATTTGCTGAATTTAATTGTAGGGATAGTAGACTTATCTAAAATTGAAACAGGGGCAATGCAATTGAACTATTCTAATTTTATGATATCGGAAATATTCAATGAATTAAAAGAGATTTATACTGTTGAATTAATAAAAAAAGAGAAATCAGATATTCAGTTAAATTTCTTTCTTCCAGATGGAGATATACTTGTTCATTCTGATCCTTATCGTATAAAACAGGCCATTTCAAATTTGCTTGGCAATGCCATTAAATTTACAACAAAAGGAGCAATCACTTTTAATTGCCAGAAAATCAAAGATGAGCTGATCTTCTCGGTTTCTGATACCGGCACAGGTATTCCTGATAACGATCAGAAGAAAATATTTGAGCGGTTTATAAAGTTTGATTATCAAGGACTGAATAATGAAGGAACCGGCATCGGTTTATCGCTTGTTGAGAAATTGGTTACTCTTTTAAATGGCAGAATATGGCTGAAAAGTGTATTGGGAGAAGGCTCTACTTTCTTTTTTTCAATCCCATTCATTACACCTCCAACCACCTCAACGCCAATTTCATTAAATAATTCAAGGAAGAAGCCGGTTCAAAGAAATTCTGATAACAGGAAAAGGATTCTTGTGGTGGAAGATGATAAGGAAAGTTATTTGCTGATCAAGGAAATATTGCATCCATTAAATATTGAAATCAGTCATGTTCGGGATGGAAAGGATGCTGTTGAATTTATTAAAATGAATCCTGAGATTCAATTAATTCTCATGGACATGAAATTACCATTTATGAATGGTGATGAAGCTACAATTGCGATAAGAAAAATTAATCCGAATATCTCAATAATTGCACAGACTGCTTTTGCTATGCTGGGAGACAAAGAAAAAGCTCTAAAGGCTGGTTGCAATGATTATATTACCAAACCTCTGGAATCAAAAAAATTGCAGGAATTGGTAGTGATGCATCTGTTGAATTAGCCCGGAAAAAAGTAGTTGACAGACCTTAATTCAAGTGCACCTTTAATTTATTGTTACTTGTCGGTAAGTTGAGAGAATTCTGCTGATAATCTGACGATCCTTTATCTGTTTCAGACCACATATATGGTATAAAACATATGCTAATCCATTTTCGCCAAGAATTTTCGAAAATTCCTTATCTCCAGGGAAATAATTCCCCCTTTCATCTTTAGCCATAAAATATAAACTATAAACAAAGGTCATAATTATTTTATCTACAGGGGAATTTGTTTTTATCCCATCGATAAGTGGACTGAGGATACGATCATCTCTGTGCAATTTTCTTTTCAGATCGCATCCCACTCTGAATACCGTATCCCCAAGGGACTTGTTTTCAAAACGATTAAGCAGGTCATCGATATGATCAGTAAGATCAGCCTGGGTAAACTCCCCGGGATATTTTTTCATCAGCACATCTGCGCTTTGTTGCATAGCACTTCGAGTGAATTTTCTAACAGATTGAATTTTAAGTATATCTGCCAGATATTGTGTCGATGGATCTGCAAGATATCCGGCATAAGCAGCCGCGCCATGACCAAAATTATGTATATGTGATTTGCGGTCGACCCACGCTTTCATATTATCCTTTGGCGCAAGGCCTTTGACGTCAGGAATCGGGTTCCTGAAAGCTTTTTTATCGAGGATCAAAGTGTTGAAGGGTTCAGCATATACCATCAAACAGTCCTTTTCCTGCTCTTCCAGGGGCATTATTGGAACCATCTTGCCAATGCTGGTCTCAATGAGTCCGACAAGTTCGTTAATAGGATAATCGTTGCCCAGAATACCAGACAAAATATCTTTGACATATGTATCGGCATTATGCATGTTCTCGGCAAGGATGACATCCAGAGGCTTCCTGCCAAATTTCCTCTGGCGTACAACAAGCCCTTTAGCAAGAGTATTTATGACCTGTGGCAGACCTTTTTGACCCACTGATATAGCTGCAATATCACAATCCGCCAGTTCTTCAGCCACCTTTTCAACTTCAATTCCCAGAATTCCCCTCACATTGCCGACATTAATAACCGCATCTGGTTGTGAACTTTTGATAACCACTTTATATTCATTTCTCCGGTTCAGCTCAATTATTACGGCTTCGGAAATATCAACAAATACAACTTCAAAACCTGAAGTGGCAAACAACTGACCTATAAATGACCGCCCTATCTTTCCTGCACCAAATAAAACAAGCTTTTTCATTTTTATTCCAATCTGCCACTAAATGCTTTCTACTTCAATTTTTATAATATTGGCTCTGTACTCTTCAGGTTGTAACATGGGTAAAATTTTACTTTCACGAAGTGTTTTGCGCGATTGAACAGGGACATTTGATGGCTCGATTCCCAGGACGTATTCGCCCCAGCCCATCATTTTCCACTGGGCAACATAAGGAAGCTGGTTTATGTTAATACTGATATTTACAGATATGCCAATCTTTTTATTGCTCACTGTAACAGAAGTATCTCCATTCAGGCTTCCCTTCATTCTATGAAAAAAAACCTGTTCCCTGTAATCCTTACCGGGTTTGATAAAACTCCTGAAATCATTCATTCCTGAAACTGCATCATGATCACGGGGAACAGTATTCAAAGGGTCTATAGTCAATTGAGTAT
>Ga0302206_1000347_pt1 | contig 18846 bp, 12 predicted proteins | sample II_Fen_E2_1_FD_194581 | JGI IMG/M metagenome (GOLD analysis project Ga0302206, IMG submission 194581) | Peat permafrost microbial communities from Stordalen Mire near Abisko, Sweden - II_Fen_E2_1 | ecosystem: Environmental > Terrestrial > Soil > Wetlands > Permafrost | place: Sweden: Abisko...
GTTTTCTGGAGCACTATAACTGAAACTGATGTTTGAGGAGCTTCTTTGTCCTGGGCAAGAACAAAATTTGTTTCCTTGTGAAATGGAACTTCAACAGGATTTCTGGGAGCAGGATTTATCGGAGCCGGGATATTTGAAAAAAGTGTTTTTATAGTGTTCTCAACGTCATCAACATTAATGTCGCCAACAATTGCGATAGCCTGAAGATCTGGGCGATACCATTTGTGATAGTAATCTCTTAAGGTATTGTATGAAAAGTTTTTAATTATATCTATATTTCCGATTATATCTCTTTCAGCATACTTTGATCCTTTTAAAATAACCGGAATAACCTCAAATATCATACGCCGGCTTGCGTTCTTGCTGGTTCTCCATTCTTCGCTGATAACACCACGTTCAAGATCTATTTCTTTATCTGAAAGCGTTAGATAATGTGACCAGTCATTTAAAATAAGAAGACATGAATCGACAAGACCCGGAGAGTCTACGGGAACATCACTTAAGTTGTATACCGTTTCATCGAAACCGGTATAGGCATTTATATTACTTCCAAAAGCCACTCCATGTTTTTCCAGACTGCTTATAATTCCCTTACCAGGGAAGTGTTCAGTTCCGTTAAGTGCCATATGTTCCAGGAAATGAGCGAGCCCATTCTGATCATCATTTTCCAGGATAGCTCCAACATTCTGAATGATATAAAAGCTGGCTCTCTTTTCCGGTTCTTTGTTATTACGGATGAAGTAAGTCAACCCGTTAGGAAGTTTTCCGATTCTCATGCCAGGGTCAACAGGAGCCGATTTTGTCAGATCAGGTTGAGCCAGAATGTTGACAGATATAAATAATACAGCAACAAGGATAGATAATGACTTGATTGTTTTCATTTTAAAGTAATAAGATGTATTAAAGAAATAGAAAATTCAGCACCTTCATCAGAATTGCAGTTTGATGGCATGTAAAGCTAAACAATTAAGGAATAAATGTCAAAATCTTTTTAAAAAAGTCCGTGAAGTTCGGCATTGATTTTATCCATAACCTCGCTGAGGTGAGCATTGTTATTCGGGAAATTATAATGGTCAGCCTCTATAATCAGTACTTTTCCAAGGTTATATGTCTCCATCCATGCTTCGTACCTCTCATTCAGCCTCTTGAGGTAATCTATACGGATAGAACTTTCATATTCACGTCCGCGTTTCTGAATCTGATTAACGAGAGTCGGTACTGATGCCCTGAGGTAAAGGAGTAAATCGGGTGGTTTGACCAGAGAACTCATCATTTTAAACAATGAAGAGTAATTGTCGAAGTCACGGGTCGACATCAGACCCATCGAATGCAGGTTGGGAGCAAAAATATAGGCATCTTCATATATAGTTCTGTCCTGAATAATTGTCTTATCTGATTTCCTAATTTCAAGTATCTGGCTGAACCGGGAATTAAGAAAATAGATCTGCAGGTTGAATGACCACCGTTGCATATCTTCATAAAAGTCGTTGAGATATGGATTGTCATCAACATCTTCGTAATGAGCAACCCATCCGTACTGTTTTGCAAGCAGTCCTGCCAGAGTTGTTTTGCCCGATCCGATATTACCTGCTATTGCTATATGCATTGTCCCGAATATTATTATTAACAAATATAAAATTAGTAAAAATTGAGAAAGGTTTAACAAAATAAGTGTCTAATGTGCCTAAAGTGTCTAAAGTGCCTAAAGTTGTCTGTAACTAGTTTGTACTTCAAAATATTAGGCACTCCAAACTTTATCTCACTCTAAACTTTGACTTCATGTATCCCTGCTATCAGATAGAGATCCTCAATATACTCCCTTGTATTGGAAAGCCGTGGTACTTTGTTCTGTCCTCCAAGTTTATCTTTCTTTTTTAGCCATTTATTAAAAGTTCCCTTTGGAACCGCTCTCACCACAGGTAGTATCAGATTCAGGTCCTTAAATCTTTTAGCCTCATAATCAGAGTTTAAGGATTTAAGCGTGTTATCGAGAATAATAACAAACTTGTTTAAATCTGTTGGAGCTCTCTCAAATTCAATGATCCATTCGTGTGATCCTTTTGTGGACGTATTCATAAACACAGGACCGGCAGTGAATTCAGAAACCACAGCATCTGTCTCTTTGCAGGCAGTTTCAAGAGCTTTGTCAGCATTATCTATTATGACTTCTTCCCCAAAAACATTGATAAAATGTTTTGTCCGGCCAGTGATTCTGAAACGGAAAGGATCACGGCAGCTAAAGGTAATAGTATCTCCCATCATATATCGCCACAAACCACCATTGGTTGAAATAATTATTGCATAGTTTACCCCTTCTTCAACTTCAGTTATAGTATAAACCTGGGGATTCTGGGAATCAATTTGATCAGCAGGAATAAACTCATAAAAAATTCCGTAATCAAGCATGAGAAGCATGTCATTACCAAGAGGATCATCCTGTATTCCAAAGAAGCCCTCTGAAGCATTATATGTCTCCATGTAGTTCATCTGATTACCGGATATAAGCTTTTTGTATTGTTCACGGTAAGGAGTAAAACTTATACCTCCATGGAAGAAGACTTCAAGATTAGGCCATACTTCAAGCAGGTTACTTTTACCAGTAAAGGTCAGAATCTGTTTTATCAAGACAAGATACCAGGAAGGCACCCCTGAAATGCTTGTTACATTCTCATTAATAGAAGATTTGGTAATGAGGTTTAGCTTTTCTTCAAAATCTTCAAGAAGCGCTATCTTATGTTTTGGAGTTCTGATAATATCGACCCAGAAAGGAGCATTCTCAATAAGGATTGCAGATAGGTCGCCATATAAAGAATCATTACTGAACTGATTAATCCTGTGACTTCCTCCGAGCGTAAGACTTTTACCTGAGAAAATACGAGTATCGGGTCTTTGCATTGTATAAATCACAAGTATATCTTTCGCTGCCCTGTAATGACATTCTTCCAGAGCTTCACGACTCATAGGTATAAACTTACTTTTAGTTGAAGTGGTCCCTGAAGATTTTGCAAACCATTTTATTTCCCCCGGCCAGAGCAGATTAGTCTCTCCTTTACGAAGTCTTTCTACATAGGGGATTATATCCTCATAAGTCTGAACAGGAAATCTGGATTGATAGTCCTTTATTGATGAAATAGATGAGTAATTATACTTCTTTCCCCACTCTGTTTTGGCAGCTTTGGCAAGAAGCCGGTACAAAGTCTCCTGCTGAGTTTCAAATGGGTACTTTTTAAATATTTCTATTTGATTTATTCGTTTGACATTCAGCCAGTTAATTATGGAGGGAATAATCGCCATTATTTTTTAGGTTTGACTTTTAAAGATAGATAAAAAACTACAGGGTGATGATTTAAAGTTCAACTGAAAACCTCTTTCAGTACCTCCAGCGATTTTATTTTTTTAAGGCCCGGAAGGTGAAGCGAATAGAATTTAACAAGTGCCTCCAGAACGTCATTCCGCATCTTCCCGGTAAGAGCAATATTGGATATGGTGTCATACGATGCCACAAAAAAGTCGGCAAGAATATTTGTAATCTCCTCATTAGCATAATTTCCGTGAACAGGGGGTAATGAAACAAAAACTCCATTCGTCATATCAAAGAAAGCATCTTCCCTGTCTAACCTTGGACCAGGCTCAAATCCAAGAAAACTACTCAGTCCTGCAAGAAAAGCAATATGAAAATTTGCATAACCCTCATTGCTCATATCAAAGTACATGATTGATTCTTTAATAAATTCAAATAACTCCTCATGCGGGCTTTCTTCTTTAAGGACAGATGTTAAGACTTCTCCCAGAAATATTGCCACAGAACTTTTTTTAATATTGTTATAGATATTATAAGGAGTGAACGAAACTGAAAATTCTTTGAGCGATTGCATATCGCGGGTTGGCTTATAATACAATTCAATATCAAGAATGAACATCGGCTGAAAGAGGATATTATGCTTTCCTGTTTTCCTGTTTCTCATCCCTTTTATCAGGAAGGATTGTCTCCCGAATTTTTGTGTGTACATCTGGACAATAATACCAGAGTCGGTGTATTTAATCTGATGGAGAACTATGCCTTTTGTCTTTTCCAGCATTGTGATAGGTCTAATCTTTCAAATTTAGAAGTATTGATAGTACCAACCAACTACATAATTGATTTTCTTCGATTACCCCTGCCCCAAGGGGAGCGAAGAAAATCAATTTACTCCCCTTGGGGATGGGGTAAATAAATTGATTTTCAAGCGATTTATCCAGAGAATGGTAAAAATTACTATTCTCAGGTGAATTTATTATATTTACTGATCAATCGATTCTATTATGCCGGTAACAAATAATGAAGAGTTAATAAAGAGGATCGCAAGGCTCGCCAAACAGAACCAGGAACTTGAGGAGAATATAAGGAAACTGGAGAAGCTGAATGATAATCTATTGAGAGACAATCAGCGTATTACGGCTCTATATGAACGGTTATCTCCTGATGTAAGTAAGGAAACCGGAGAAGTTGAGAAGAAGGAGAGGTCGCTAAAGTTCAATATGGCGACTGTTCTATTTGCAGATATTCATGGTTTTTCGCATATGGATGAAAATTTTGATTCATCCTCGGTAATGGATGAACTTGATGAGATTCTTTTTGAATTTGAGGCTATCGCTTCCAGATTTAAAATTGAAAAGATTAAAACTATAGGCGATACCTATATGTGTGCCGGAGGTATCCCTGTTAAAAATATAACAAACCCCATCGATGTGGTGATGGCTGCCATTGAGATGAGAAATTTTCTTAAGACATTTGAAATAAACAGAAGAGGGACTGAAACCCGGATATGGGAATTAAAGATCGGAATTCATTCAGGGCCCGTTACTGCCGCTATTTCAGGAAAGAAGAAAATTACTTATGATATCAAGGGAGATACAGTAAATACTGCAAGCCGAATAGAGACTGTTTCAGACAACGGGATGATCCTGATTTCAGTGATGACATATGAATTGGTGAAGGAGTTTTTCGATTGTGAATACTTTGGAAAGTTGCCGGTAAAATATAAGAATGATCTCCAGATGTATAAAGTGAAAGGTTTGAAATCTGAATTCTCGGTAAATGGTGAAGGAATCATTCCAAATGAATCTTTTCGGATTAAATTCGGACTTATTCAGTTTACTGATATCCAGGAGATTATTCTGGATAAACTCGAAATGGATTTGCCGGGCTACCTTTTTTATCATAATGTAAAACACACTGTCGATGTTGTAACTGAGGTGGAACTAATAGGTTGGGCCGAAGGTTGTTCGGATGAGGAGATATTATTGCTGAAAACTGCCGGGCTGTTTCATGATGCAGGACATATAATCGCTTATGATAATCATGAGTTTTACGGGACACAAATCGCCAGGGAAATGCTGCCGGCATATAACTACACCTGGGAACAGATTGAGACGATATGTTCATTGATAATGTCGACCAAACTACCTCCAAAGCCAACAAATCTTCTTGAAAATATTATGTGTGATTCGGATCTTGATTATCTTGGCAGGAGCGATTTCATCCCTGTTTCAAATACACTGTTTGAAGAGCTGAAAGCCCAGAACAAAATGGGTTCACTTAATGATTGGAATAAAATACAGGTTAAATTTATCGCCGGACATCAGTATTTCACCAAAACCGCAAGGAAACTTAGGGAAGTTAACAAGCAACTTCAGATTGAAAGAATCCAGAGTCTCATAACCGAGTAGATTTTAAACAATGTAGAGACGCCCAACCTGGGCGTCTCTATTAAGGTTATAACACGCACGCTGGTTTCATAATAATATAATTAATAATCTTAAACGGTCATGAGACGCCCAGGTTGGTCGTCTCTACAATTATTTTATCACCAGCATTTTTGTCACATATGATTGTGAGCCGTCTTTATTTGCGCAAAATACAAGATATACTCCTGTAGTTACGCGTCTTCCATTATAGGTTTTGAGATCCCAGGTAGCCTCTCCTCCATCTGATACTGTTTCAAATACGAGATTCCCGCTGACATCTGTTATCCTGATCTGAGTTTCATTCATTAGCCCGGTAATTGTAACATTTCCGATATGATTCTCTCTGACCGGATTTGGGAAAGTATAGACCTTAGTAAATTTATCAACTCCCACAGTAGCGTTTCCTCTATAGGACTGCACTCCTTTTGAGGTACCAAACCAGACCTCTCCGGTTTTATTATCGACTGCCAGACTTACAATTGAATTGGACAGAAGAGGACTATTCTGTTCATTAAAATTTTTTATCTGGGTCATTCCATCAGAAGAAAGGAGGTAAGCACCTGAACTTGCTGTACCGATCCATTTCCTGTTCGCCCCGTCGACAGCTATTGATGTAATTGTTTCCGTTTTCAGCATATAATCGGCAAGGTTAGTCCCATCGTTTCTGGGAATTTTTATCCGGCTTGCTTTTAAATCATTAACAAATACATTTTCAGGATTATAATAGATTACTGGTCCCTGGTCTGTCCCAATCCAGATATTCCCATCAAGATCTTCTGCAATTGAATATACAAATGAGATTGGCTGATTTTCAGTATCCTGAACAAGAAGTTTCCTGGATTTGTCATCACTGAAAACATCAGGAGTTTTGTTGTCATCAAGAATAAATAAACCGTACCCTCTGGGTAAAATAATCCATTTTTGTCCTCTCCCGGTAATAATAATATCCCCGATTGTAGGAGCATCAATTGTTAAAGGATTTCCTATCCAGGTGCCATCTGATTTAAGTACTTTAATGCTGCCAGGGACGCCGGTCTGGGTAATCCACAGATTGTTTGATTTATCCAGCGCTAATCCGCATACTCTTACATAAGGTCTCCCAGGAATAATAGTCTGTAGTGGTGAATTTGACTCGGTATACTGTTTTTCCAGATTGCTATTTTCATATTCAAGTAATCCTCCCCCCCAGGAGGAAACGAAAATATGATTAATGTTATTGGGGTCGATGAGTGCTCTCAATGGATCTGTTATAGTAGTGGATTGCAGAGATGTCCAATTGTTGTTTTCAAAAATTGAAACCTCAAAGGGTCTTCCCTGGTTATTCCATGATACGTCTGTGGCACCATCGCATATTAAAGTTTTGCCATTATAAGAAGTTATATAAAAAGCATTATTGGAAACGGGTCCCGGAAGAGTCAAAACTGAAAAATCTGACATGTTTTCACCTCTGATCAAACCTGAGTTAATATCGGCAATCCAGATATCAGCATTATCTACAATTGCCTGGGAAATATCAGGTGTTGCCCCATCATAGGAGAAGATGGTCTTTAAAATTGTTCCGTCAGAATTATAATACTTTACAGCCCCGGGTGAAGAGATTGTAAATCCTGTCTTCGCATTATCGAATGATCTGTTATAGACCCCCGGAACAAATGAAAATAAGGTACTGGTAATATCAACAGAGTAAACTTTATCCCCTCCCGAAATAGGATCAACAAGGTTTGCATACAATTTATTTCCAGAAAAGATAATTGAGGTATATTTCCCTGTCGGATTTTGTAGAGTGCTCATAAGGTCCCAATTCCCAAAGTAGGATAATCCGAGATTTGTGAGATCAGCAGAATATATTCCCACTCCGGTAGCTGCGTAAATTTTACCATTTCCGAATGCAATATCCCATACTTCCGTCGTTTCGGAACCTGGGCCGGGTTTCCAGGTATCGTAGATCTCTTTCTTAATTATATCCACTACAACTATCCCAAAGCTGCATGCCATATAGGCGAATTTGCCATTGCTTCGAATCCGGTTAATTTCTTTTTTACCTGGAATATACTTTCGGCTGATATCAGGAATATTATAAAAAATATTGCTTTTTAAAAGATCAACATTTGTGCTTGAGTAAGCAATAATAAGAGTTTTATTCTCCTCTGACCAGTCAATTGTGCTTATGCCGGTCTCGGTAAGTCCGTCTATACGTGACATTTTCTTAAGTTCGGCAAATTCTTTGTTGTATATAAGTACTGATGAACCTGTTGATACAAAAACTTCATCTGTACCAACAGCAACGTTTCTGGCAGTATTGTAAACCAGGTGATCAGACCAAGATCCTACTGGTGTCTGGCCTGATGAGAGCAGTGACACAAATGCTAAAAGGTGTATTACCAGTATCTTTCTCATTGGTATTTAAGCAAAAAATCTTTTAACTTTTCGAAGGCTCTCGCTCTGTGTGAAACTTTGTTCTTCTCAGACAGATCCATTTCAGCAAATGTTTGTGTTTTCCCGTCAGGTATGAATATTGGGTCATAGCCAAATCCCTCACTTCCCCTTTTATCATTTATAATTGTCCCATTTACAATCCCCTCAAAAAGATATTCTTTTTTATCAAGTATCAATGCAATTACAGTCCTGAATCTTGCCTTCCTGTTCTGGGTATTGCCGAGCATAGAAAATACTTTTTCTATATTCGCCGATGAATCTTTATTTTCACCTGCAAACCTGGCTGAATGGACCCCAGGCATGCCGTTTAATGCATCTATTTCCAGGCCTGTATCATCAGCAAATACGTCACTGCCGGTTGCATTATACACGAACCTGGCTTTAGAAAGTGCATTACCTTCGAGTTGAGGTTCTTCTTCAGGAATATCGTCCATGATGTTGATATCCTTAAGGCTCAGCAGCGTAAAGCTGTTGCCCAGAAGACTGTTAATTTCCTTTATTTTATGCTCATTATTTGAGGCAAAAACCAATTTCATAAGTCTTAGATTGTTGAAAATGTAAAAGTACTCAAAAATGAGCTTTCCTTTTGACCTGATTTTTTTAAGTACTACATTTGGAATAATAAAAAGCAAGATAACTGATTATGTCTTATTTCGTAAGGTTGAATTTTCTTTTCGGGATTATTTTGTTTTCTTTCCTTATTAAAGCTTCTGCAGCTCAAACATCTTATGATTCAGAACTGACTCCATCATTGAAACGTGTTTTAATTAATGGAGACTCGGTAATTTATACCTCCGACAATCATTTATTGAATTCTAAGGATCTTAAAAAAAATATTGTTCTAAGTTACCGGAACAACCATATTACATTTGAGTTACAGCCTGCTGACAGTACAAATTATCAGTTTTATCTTGAAGGATTTGACAAGGAGTGGACCAGTTGGAAACTGATTAACTTTAAAGAGTATACCAACCTGCATGCAGGGAAGTACACTTTTAAAATAAGGTACATAAGTTCAGAAAGCAGTGGCGGAGAAATTTCGCTGATCTCTTTTAGAGTATTGCCTATGTGGTATTTTTCAAAACTGGCAATTCTTATTTATCTGATATTGTTCTCATTAATAATATTGACATTTTATAATCAGCTTAATCTCAGGTTTTCTCGTAACCTGTATATGCTTGAACAAATAATCAACAAGAGAACCGAGGATCTGATAATTGAAAAGGAAAAAACAGAAGCATTGCTTGCAAAGGTTCTTCCTAAGAACACTGCAAGTGAGATAATGGAAAAAGGGAAGGCAACCAAAATCAAATATAATTTTGTAACTGTTCTCTTTTCTGATATTCAGGGTTTCACAAAAATAGCAGAGGAGACGAATCCTGAAATTCTTATTGATGAACTTGATAAGTTCTTTTTTTATTTTGATTCTGTCGTAGAGAAGTTCGGTATAGAAAAAATTAAAACGATAGGTGACTCTTATATGTGCGCTGGAGGAATTCCTGAGAAAAACAGAACCAATCCTGTGGAGGTCATTCTTGCAGCTCTGGAAATGAAAGCCTATATGAATAAGTTAAAAGATACCTCTGAGCTCGAAGGCATGAAATATTGGGATATCAGAATTGGAATTCATACAGGTACGGTAGTTGCAGGTGTCGTCGGTCAAAAAAAGCTATCCTACGATATCTGGGGGGATACTGTTAATACTGCAAGCAGGATGGAATCTTCAGGTGAGGCTGGTAAAATAAACATTTCAGGAACAACCTATGAATTTGTAAAAGAGTTTTTTGCCTGCGAATTCCGGGGAAAAATGCCTGTCAAATACAAGGGGGAACTTGAAATGTATTTTGTGAATGGAATTGTCCCGGAATTATGTGACGAAAATGGTAACCCTAACAAGAAATTTGTCATTAAGATGCAGATGATAAAACTGCAGGATGTAGAGGAGATGATTACTAAGTTGTTTGATGAAGAGGCCCCGCCCAATCTTTACTTTCATAATTCATCAATGATGAAAAATATTAGTAACCAGGTTGAATTAATTTCGAGGGCTGAGAGTCTTCCTGATGAAGATTTTATAAATCTTAAACTTGCCTCTGTCTTCCTTCTCACAGGGTACATTTCCGATTATGAAAAGCCCATGGAAGCTGCATTGAGACTAGTAGACGAGATACTTCCCCGTTATGGTTTTGACCAGGAAAATGTGGAATCAACAAAAAAAATTATCGGGAATAGTTTTACGGATCTCAGGGAATCATTATGTGATAAGATTCTTCACGATGCAAGATATGATTATCTGGGCCGTGTGGATTATTTGAAACTTACAGACAAATTATTAAGAGAGCGGACTGAATATGGAAAACATACTGATAAAGAAATCTGGATTGCTTCCCAGATAAAACAGTTGACGGATCATGAATTTATCACCAATACTGCACGACTACTGCGAAATATTGCTGCAGAGGAACAGATTTCGGCGCTTCAGGTGTAATATGAATAATCCAAATTACCAGTGAAAAGTGCTAAAAATAAGTTTTTAAAATGTACTTTTACCACCAGATTTTAATAGTAATTGTTTATGGAAAAGCTTGATTGGGGAAGTCTGCCATTTGGTTATATCAAGACAGATTTTAATGTCCGTTATGTTTTCAAGGATGGCAAATGGAGTAAATCGGAAGTTTCTTCTTCAGAATATATTGATATTCATATAGCTGCGACTGGATTGCATTATGGTCAGGAAGCCTTCGAAGGCCTTAAAGCTTATATGGGTAAGGATGGCAAGATCAGGTTATTTCGCTGGGAGGAAAATGCAAAAAGAATGCTTACATCAGCCGATGGTATTAAAATGGCAGCGGTGCCTGTTGAAATGTTTCGTGAAGCTATATTTAAAGTAATTCAGCTTAACAGGAAATTTGTTCCTCCTTACGGATCGGGTGCTACGTTATATATAAGGCCATTATTATTTGGCAGTGGCGCTGAAGTCGGTGTCAAACCTGCATCGGAATATACTTTTCTGGTTTTTGTCACGCCAGTTGGTCCATACTTTAAAGATGGAGTAAAGCCAGTTAATATGTTGATATGCAGAGATGTAGACAGAGCAGCTCCATTAGGTACAGGTATTTACAAAGTTGGAGGTAACTATGCTGCCAGTATGCGGGCAATAATTGCTGCACGCGATGGTGGATACTCAAATACCATTTTCCTTGATGCCAGGGATAAAAAATATATTGACGAATGCGGTCCTGCGAATTTCTTTGGAATAAAAGATAATACATACGTTACCCCTAAATCGGAATCTATTCTGAATTCAATAACAAATATGAGTCTTATTGAAATAGCAAAAAGCCTTGGTATGAAGACAGAACGCAGACAAATCCCTGTTGAGGAACTTTCTACATTTGCTGAAGCAGGAGCCTGTGGGACAGCGGCAGTTATAAGCCCAATTGCCAAAATAGTTGATCCGGAGAAGAATAAAATTTATGAATACTGCAAAGACGGAAAACCCGGAACAGAATCTCTGAAGCTTTACAATAAGCTTGTTGCTATTCAATGCGGAGATGAACCTGATCCTTTCGGATGGGTAACTATTGTTGAATAATTCCCTGGAAAATGTATAGGATTGCTTCGCTTCGCTCCCAATGACATTGATATAATATAATTCCCCTCAGTCAGGGAAAAGGGGTTGGTTTAATTTATTATTAAAAATTTTAGCTTGAAGAATAGAGAATCAGGATATTCCAAGACAAGACTGAGAAGTTCCTATCTGACACTTGTCATTAGTGTCTCACTGGTACTTTTTCTACTTGGGGTTCTGGGACTTGTACTTATTAATGCCAGGGAACTTTCGGATTATCTGAGGGAGAATATTTCATTCTGGATTATGCTTGATGATGAGGCCAAAGAACCCGACATCAGGATGTTACAGAAAGACCTTGATGCCAAAGCTTATGTAAAATCGACTGAATATGTTTCCAAGGACGCTGCTGCAGTGAAAATGAAGAAGGACCTTGGCGAAGATTTTATAAATTTTCTTGGCGACAATCCTCTTCCCCCTTCAATTGACGTTTATCTTTATGCAGGTTACACAACACCTGATAGTGTTGCAAAAATCGAAAAATATGTCAGGGAATATCCTTTTGTAAAAGAGGTCTACATTCAGGAATCTTTGCTTTTTCTGATAAATGAAAATGTCAGGAAAATCAGCTTGTTTCTTCTTGTGATAAGCACTTTTCTGTTTCTTATAGCTTTAACAATTATAAATAATACCATCAGGTTATCTATCTATTCCAGAAGATTTTTAATAAGGACTATGCAGCTTGTTGGAGCGACCCGGTCATTTATCCGAAAGCCATTTCTCATTCAGAGTGCAATTCACGGATTACTTGCGGCTCTGGTTGCCATGAGTCTGTTAATGGGAATGCTGTATCTGATTGAGAAGGAATTTTTCCTGATGTTTAGCTTTGAGAGTACCTATCTTTTATTGATTCTGGGAGCTTCAATTATTGCAACAGGAGTATTAATTAATATCATTTCAACATATTTTTCCGTTAACAGGTATCTTAATATTTCTGAAGACAAACTATATTATTGAATTATCATGAGTACAAAAAACGAAAATAAGGAAAAACTTAACTTTGCGCTAGGTAGCGAAAACTACAAATTGCTTGCCATTGGGTTCGCAATTATTATTATTGGGTTTCTGCTTATGCTGGGTGGAAAATCCTCGAGTCCGGATAAATTTAGTGACAACATTTTCAGCTTCAGGAGAATCACTCTTGCTCCGATTGTTGTGCTGGCAGGCTTTATTTTCGAAATATGGGCAATTATGAAAAAGCCTAAAGAGTCTGATAAAGAATAGTTTATTGTCAGTCCGTTTCTGCTCGGAATAATCGGATATAATAACCGGAATATTTTCAATCTTATTGGTTTTCAATGGTGTCTGAAAAATTAACAGTTTTTGAAGAAGGTAGTGTTTTGTTGTTTGATAAACCTGTTTATTGGACCTCATTTGATCTTGTGAATAAAGTCAGAATAATGATCCGCAGTACCTTTGGGATCAAAAAAATAAAGGTTGGTCATGCCGGAACGCTTGATCCTCTTGCAAGTGGACTAATGATAATCTGCACAGGTAAAGCAACCAAAAAGATTGATGAATTCCGTGATCTTGATAAAGAATATATTGCCACATTCCATGTTGGAGAAACGACACCTTCTTTCGATCTTGAAACAGAGACAGATAATCAATATCCAACCGATCACATCAAGGAAGAGATGGTCAAAGATGTGCTGGTTGGCTTTTTGGGAGAACAGAAACAGCTTCCTCCTATGTATTCCGCAAAGCTTATTGAAGGGAAAAGAGCCTACGAATTTGCAAGGAAAGGGATAGAAAAAAAACTAGAGCCTGTAACTATTTATTTCAGGGAAATTGAATTGATCTCTTTTTCGATTCCTGAAATAAAAATCAGGATGGTGTGCAGTAAAGGAACCTATATTAGATCATTCGCAAGGGATTTTGGCATAGCATTGAAAAGCGGAAGTTATCTATCAGCTCTGGAGAGGACAGCTATTGGTACCAATCATGTCAGCAAAGCTTTCACTTTGGAGAAATTCAAAGAATATGTTGAACAAATGAACTCCAGTGGTTGTTCTGAAACAATTAACAATGGTTAAAATCCTCAGGTACATAGCCCCTTTCAAAGTTATTTAAAAAAAATATTTATCCCGGTGAAACATATTTGATATTTTTACGTAAAAAGACTTCTTTAATTTACTTTGATTATATATTTATTATGAAACTATCGCAATTCAGGTATAATTTACCACAAGAGCTTATTGCGCTTTATCCTACTGAAAACAGAGACGAATCGAGACTATTGGTTGTTAACAGAAAAACAGGAGAGCTTCAGCACAGGATATTTAAGGATATTACTGAATATTTTAGTGAAAATGATGTTTTAGTATTCAATAATACTAAGGTTTTCCCAGCCAGGTTGTACGGAAATAAGGAAAAAACAGGGGCCGAGATTGAAGTTTTTCTTTTAAGAGAATTAAATAAGGAACAGCGTCTCTGGGATGTTCTGGTAGATCCGGCAAGAAAAATAAGAATAGGTAATAAATTATATTTCGGAGAGGACGATCTGTTGGTTGCAGAGGTTATCGATAATACAACATCCAGAGGTCGTACATTAAGATTCCTTTTTGACGGAACCTATGAAGAATTTAAAAAAACATTGTACAGCCTGGGGGAGACTCCTCTTCCAAAGTTCATTAACAGGAAAGTGGAACCAGAGGACAGTGAAAGATATCAGACTATATTCGCTAAGTTTGAGGGAGCTGTAGCTGCTCCAACTGCCGGATTACACTTCAGCAGAGAATTGCTCAAAAAACTTGAAATAATCGGTGTTGAATTTGCTGAAATAACACTTCACGTAGGATTAGGCAATTTCAGAAGTGTTGATGTTGAAGATCTGACCAAGCATAAAGTTGATTCTGAGAGGATACTTATAACTGATGAATCAGTTGAAATTGTAAACAAAGCGAAAGATAATAAGTATAAAATATGTGCAGTCGGCACTACCGTTGTACGAACTCTTGAAAGTTCCGTATCCACCGATGGATATCTCAAACCATTTGATGGCTGGACAAATAAATTTATCTTTCCACCCTATGAATTTAAGGTTCCTGACATGATGGTAAGCAATTTTCATCTGCCATATTCCACACTTTTAATGATGGTATCGGCTTTTGCCGGGTACGATCTGCTCTTTGACGCTTATAAAGTAGCGGTTAAGGAAAAGTATCGGTTCGGTACCTATGGTGATGCAATGTTGATAATTTGAAATTTTATAATTCCTCTTTATCAATTTAAGGAATGAAATTCTTATGATCTTGAAGTCTGGCAATCAGCTAATTGTCAGGCTTCTTTTTTTATATAAACTATGCATATCAAGACTTGAAAGCTTAAAGACGACCGGACTTCCAAATGTCAAACGTTGTCTTCCAGATCTTATTTAGACAGATTATATGATTGTTCAGAAAAATCAAAATCCAATATCAAAGAATTTTTCCTGTTAGTCAAAAAAAGTCCTTAACTTTTGAAATATTTTTTATCTTTAAAATATTAGAACAATTCGGGTTAATGCAACCATAGTGAATTATTTGTAGTCCTGAAATAAGTAAATAGTAGATTCCGTTTATTATTTGATAGAACGGATACAAAATATAGTAAATAATATTGATCGGCTTTAAAAAAAAATGATTTTAGAGCCGGGCTATTATTTTTTTGTTATACCTAACCTGACAGATTGATATCTGCACTAAGAAATATTGTTTCTTTAATTAACTCAGTTTCCGGGAAGCTGAAGGGACAGGATATTAGAAAAATGTTCCTAGTTGCAGGTTGTTGGTTGCTCTTAGCCGTATCATCTTTTAGTCAGTCAAATGGAGATTATCAAACAACCGGACCTGTAGATTTTGTTTCAGCATTAAACTGGGAACTTTATAGTGGAGGATGGGCACCTGCAGGTGCTGCACCTGTTTATAATACGGCTGGAGTCATTACAATCCGTTCCGGACATACAGCAACTCTTACTGCCTCAAAAACTCTAGATCAGCTCGTTATTTCAAGTGGCGGTGTTCTTGTTGTAAATGCAGGCCAAACACTGACATTAAATAATTTTGCTGGAACTGATTTAAGTGTATCTGGGACAGTAAATAATTCAGGAACTATTTTAATAAATGCAGGTGCAACAATCTTTTTTGATTCGAATTCAACATACAACCATAATCAAAATGGTGGAACTATCCCAACTGCAACATGGGATGCATTATCGAATTGTAATATTACTGGCGTTACAAATATAACGCCAACAGGATTTGCTCAAACATTTGGAAATTTAACATGGAATTGTCCGAACAGCACTGGGCAGAGATATCTTGAAGCCGATATTAATATTGCTGGTAATTTTTCTGTTCTGAACACCGGCTTGCCTGTCGATGCATTCAATCAATCCCTCCGGATGTCGAATACTACTACAGGTTTTATGATAAATGTAACGGGTAATGTTATTATTGATGGCAATGCTACATTCAAGATGAATAACAATTCGGGGTCATGCACGATGAATATAGGGGGCAATCTTACTATAAACAATGGGTGTAATTTTACAATGGTTACCGGACCGGCTAATTCCACATTGACAGTTAACGGTGATGTGAACATTTTGGGAGGTACATTAATCATGAACGAAAATGATAATGTATCAGTTGGCATATTAAATGTTGCTCATAACTTTACTTTTTCAGGTGGGAATATAAATACACAAAATAGTGGGTGGGCTGGAGCAATCAATTTTTCTGGTAATACGATCCAGACGTACACTAATACTGGAGGCACATTCACAAATACTATAAACTTTACTGTTAATAATGGTTCAATTTTAGATGTAGGAACCAGTGTGATTGATGGCAGCGATGGTACTTTTAATCTCAACTCCTTAGGAGGAATTATTACTGCTAATGCTCAGGGACTTTCAACGCTAGGAATGGGGAGTATTCAGGTTTTAGGCTTAAAAACATTCGATTCTGGTGCTGATTATACATTCAACGGTTCTTCTGCTCAGGTTACAGGAAATGCTCTTCCGAATACAGTGCATAACCTTACAATAAATAATTCGGCTGGAGTTTCTCTTTCTGGCGATGTCAGCATAACCAATCAGCTAACAATGACTACCGGGAATATTACTACCGGGACATATCAGTTATTCTTAACTCCAACTATCACAGGGTCTTTAAATCATAGCTCCGGTACAATAATTGGCAGATTCAAGCGGGGGGTTAGTTCCGGTGGGGATTTTCTTTTTCCTGTTGGCACATCAGCTTATTACCGTCCTGCTGTATTTAACTTTTCGTCACTTTCCTCACCGACAAATATTACAGCTAAATTTATTTCTGCCTCACCAGGTTCATTTACTCCTTATTCAGATGATGGTACTAATCAGTTAGATTTTGCTTTTACAGATGGCTATTGGAATTTCAGTAGTTCTTCCCCTACAACTAACACATATGCATTATCTCTTGATGGTGAAGGCTTCATAAGTGGAATTATAGATGCAAATTCAAGAATATCAGGAAGAAATTCCGGAAATGCAATATGGCGCGACATTGGAACACATGGGAGCGTTGATATCGGGAATAGCACAATTACAAGAACCGGCATAATTAATAATCTTGATATTACATCATTTGATTATTGTTTTGCGGGCAGGTGCGGTCCAACTGCAAACGCTGGTACTGATAAGACAATATGCCAGGGTTCATCAACAACCTTAAATGGCTCGGGGACAGGGACATATTCATGGAGCCCAACAACCGGATTAAGTGACCCGAATATTGCAAATCCTGTTGCAAGTCCTGGAATAGCAACTACATACACACTGACCGTCACAAATGGTGGTTGTGTAAGTACAGATAACGTGGTGGTTACTGTTATCGGATCACCTGCTGCCGCTCTGGGTTATGCCTATCAAAAATTAATAACTATTGACAAGAATAAAGTTTCTGGAGGTTCAGACCTGATAAATTTCCCAGTCCTTATAAATATTTCTGGCTCACAGGAACTAAAAACTGTTCCTAATGGAGGGCATGTACAAAACTTGAATGGATATGATATAATATTCACTGATCCAAATTATAATATACTCGATCATCAGATCGAAAGTTATGATCCCGTTAATGGCAATTTAGTTGCATGGGTGCGAATACCTGTATTATCAGCAACAGTGAACACTCCTTTTCTGATTTTATACGGAAATCCGCAGATAAGTCTGAATCCATCGGTAAAAACCGTTTGGGATTCTAACTTTCGTGGTGTCTGGCATTTAAATGGTGTTGATTTTTCAGATGGCACTCTCAACTCTAATAATGGGACCAACCACGGAACAACAGATGTACCCGGACAAATCGGGAATGCCAAAAACTTCTTGTTAGCTACAGACTATATCGATGCTGGCAATAATCCAAGTCTGTTTATTAATAATTCTATAACTGTTTCTGCATGGGTCAGAAGTAACAATCCTACTTCCGGGCATATAATTAATATGGGTGGAGGCTGGACAGATCCGGGTTATTCATTATTTTGGTTAGATCCGGCCATAAGGGTGGAATTACAATTAGTGACTCCACTGAACATTATACATGACTCCCCCATACCCTCCTATGGTTCATGGCACTATTTAGCATTTACATGGGACATTAATACCAAGAATATACAGACTTATTCTGATGGAGTCATGATACTGGCAAGCGCTCCTTTTAATGGACCAATAGGGAATCCCACACAAAATCTGAATATAGGTAGAAATGCAAATCATCCAGGGTTTACTTTTTCCGGGATTATTGATGAGGCAAGGGTTCAGAGTACAGCAAGATCCTCAGGATGGATTGCAACTGAATATAATAACCAGAATAATCCTGCAGGATTCTATACCGTACAAGCTGAATCTAATTGTTCTGTTTTTACTTTCAATGTATGCACAGGATCAACAGTCGTTTATAGCGTTCCTGACACACCTACTCATACCTACCTGTGGACTATTACCGGAGGAAACCCTCTTACGGGAATGGGGAATAGCATAAATGTAACATGGGGAGCCGCAGGAACAGGCAATATATCATTATCTGAAACAA
>Ga0302206_1000348_pt1 | contig 18777 bp, 13 predicted proteins | sample II_Fen_E2_1_FD_194581 | JGI IMG/M metagenome (GOLD analysis project Ga0302206, IMG submission 194581) | Peat permafrost microbial communities from Stordalen Mire near Abisko, Sweden - II_Fen_E2_1 | ecosystem: Environmental > Terrestrial > Soil > Wetlands > Permafrost | place: Sweden: Abisko...
TATAGCTTCAATTACAATATCGCATCCTTTGAAATTTGCATAGTCAGTGGTCCCCTTGATACGTGATAATATTCCAAGTTTTTCGGAATTAGTCATACCCCAACGCTCAATCATGCGATCAAGTTCCTTAGCCATATCGGCAAATGCCTGATCTATTTTCTCCTGAGTAAGATCAAGAATAATCACATCAAGGCCCTTGGAACTCACCATCCTGGCTATATTCTGACCAACTGAACCAGCGCCAACGATCCCTACCCGTGAGAACAAGGTTTTTGGCTTGTCATCTTTCGATAGTCCGTAATCCTCCAACCGTTCAATATTTTCTGACATATTTGAATTATTATATTTTGAATTTTCTTATCTGAGATAACATGAATTTATCTTAGCCGGTGATTTTACTTTTTAAGACCCGCTGCCTGATTTGATGTAATCGCTATCATACTTACGATATCGTTTACCGAGCACCCTCTTGAAAGGTCATTTATCGGTGCGGCCATTCCCTGTAGTATGGGTCCTATTGCTTCTGCGTGAGCAAGCCGCTGTACAAGTTTATAAGCGATGTTCCCTGAATTCAGATCAGGAAAGATGAGAACATTTGCTTTTCCTGCAATGGGGCTGCCCGGAGCTTTGCTTTTACCAATTGCATCAATCAGCGCTGCATCGGCCTGAAGTTCACCGTCTATTTGAAGCTCAGGTGCCATCTCTTTCGCTATTCTAGTTGCATTAACCACTTTATCGACCATTTCATGTTTTGCGCTCCCTTTGGTTGAAAAGCTAAGCATGGCAATCCTTGGTTCAAACCCTGCGATTGCCCTGGCTGTATGTGCTGTAGCGATTGCAATTTCAGCAAGTTCCTTTTCATTTGGATTCGGGTGTACCGCACCATCTGCAAAGATTACCACACCATTTTCACCAAAGTTTTTATCGGGAAGGATCATTATAAATGCTCCTGAGACAACTGAAATTCCCGGAGCCGTCTTGACATAGTGGAATGCCGGCCTCAGTACGTCTCCGGTAGCATGATCTGCACCGGAAACCTCGCCATCCGCATCACCGTTTTTAATCATCAGTACGCCCAGGTAGAGAGGGTCTTCTATCAGTTTTGAAGCTTCATCACGTGTCAAACCTTTGCTTTTCCTTAGTTCAACCATCATATCGATATAGTGATCTTTCTTCTCATGCAGTTTAGGATTAACGATCTTAGCTTTCGAAATATTCTTCAGTCCAAGCTTAGCAGCATGTAAATTTATCTCCGATGGATCCCCGATCAGAATAATCCGGGCCAATTCTTCCTGTATAGCAATATCAGCAGCCTTTATAGTTCTTTCTTCATACCCTTCAGGAAGCACAATCCGCATATTGTGTTTTCTGGCATTTTGTTTGATGTGATCTAATAATTCCATTGTGTATCAGTATATTAATAAGTTCTGATTTTTTTTATAAATGTACGAAAAAAAAGTTCTATTAAACAATTTTGAATAACATGATTAATATCATTTTTAACCCATCTCTGAAAATATATCTGACTAAAATGTCATCAAAAAAACTATGATTCAATCATTTTCCTAAATTAGCGGATCAAAACAGAACTATTTTAATGGATACATATTTTTCAAAACTCGATACACTTGGAAAGAGCCTGACAGGCGATCTTAAGCATGACAAGATCACTACAACTATTTATTCCACCGATGCTTCCGTTTATAAAGAAGAACCTTCAGCTGTTGCCTGGCCAAAAACTATATCAGATATCAGGGAGATTCTGCAATTTGCAACTAAGGAGAAATCAAGCGTAACTCTCAGGGCAGGAGGCACATCACTGGCCGGACAGGTAGTAAGCTCAGGAATCATTGTGGATATCTCCAGATATATGAATAAAATTCTTGAGATAAACAAAGATGAGATGTGGGTAAGGGTAGAGCCGGGAGTAGTTCTCGATGAGCTAAATCTTAAACTTAAAGAAAAGGGACTGTTTTTCGGCCCCGAGACTTCAACTTCAAACCGTTGTAATATTGGCGGCATGGTTGGAAATGATGCATGCGGTTCACACTCTATTATTTATGGATCAACAAGAGATCATACCATTGAGATAAAGACACTTCTGAGCGACGGAAGTGAAGCAATTTTTGGTCCTCTCAGTAATGATGAATTTCTGATTAAATGCAATGAGAATAACCTTGAAGGCGAAATTTACAGGAATATCAAAAAGATACTCGGGGACAAAATAAATCAGGAAAAAATCAGAGAAGGTTACCCTGATCCAAAGGTACACAGAAGAAATACAGGATATGCTCTAGATCAACTGCTCGATTCCATGATGTTTGATGAAAACTCGGCAAGGAAATTTAACTTCAGTGAGTTGCTGACCGGATCAGAAGGAACGCTTGCAGTCACAACTGAAATTAAACTTAACATAATTCCATTACCTCCTGTAAATAAAGCACTTGTATGTGTTCATCTAAAGAAAAGAAACGATGCCTTCAAAGCTAACCTGATCGCCCTCAAATTTAAGCCATCGGCTGTGGAAATGATGGATAACCGCATTCTTGAGCTGACAGAAGATAATGCAAGTCAGAGAAACAACCGTTTTTTTCTTGAAGGAAAACCCGCCGCTATCCTTATAGTAGAATTTGTAAGGGAAAAACCGGAAGAAATTGACAATGCGGCTGCCGGTATGATCGAGGCTCTGAAATCAGCTAATTATGGGTATTCATATCCTGTTATAAAAGGAAAAGATATATCAAAGGTATGGGAGATTAGAAAAGCAGGACTAGGAGTACTTGCCAATATGAAAGGAGATGCAAAACCGGTCACGCTCATGGAAGATACTGCAATCAGCGTAGAGCTCTTACCTGCATATATGGATGAAATAGAAATATTACTGGCCAAATATGGTAAGGATGCAGTTTTTCACGCACATATCGGATCAGGTGAACTTCACATCAGACCTGTTCTCAATCTGAAAGATACTGAAGATGTTAAGCTATTCAGAACAATCGGGATTGAAACTGCCCATCTGGTTAAAAAATACAAAGGTTCTCTCAGCGGGGAACATGGCGACGGGAGATTAAGAGGTGAATTCATCCCGATAATCCTTGGAGAACACAACTATAACCTGTTGAAGCAGGTAAAAGAGTGTTGGGATCCCAATGGTATTTTAAACCCCGGTAAGATAACTGCTACTCCTCCAATGGACACCAACCTGAGATATGTTCCCGGAGCGCCTACTCGCGATATAGATACTATTTATGATTTTTCTTCAAGTTATGGTATAATAAGAGCAGCAGAAAGATGCAACGGAACTGCCGACTGCCGGAAGTCAGCGATAATCGGAGGAACAATGTGTCCCAGTTTTATGGCAACCGGTGATGAATTTAAAAGTACAAGGGCAAGAGCTAATGTAGTCCGTGAATTTCTCAGCCAGGAAGGAGACTCATGGAACCACAGGGAGATATACGAAATACTTGATCTATGTCTGGGTTGTAAGGGTTGTAAATCGGAATGCCCTTCAAGCGTAGATATAGCAAAGATCAAATCAGAGTTTCTTCAACACTGGTACGACAGACATGGAATTCCGCTGAGAACCAGGCTTATTGCTTATATATCTGTAATTAACAGAATCGGGTCCCTCGCTCCTCCCGTTTTTAATTTTTTTCTTAAAAACAAGATCACATCCGGAATTGTGAAAAAAGTAACAGGGTTTGCTTCAAAAAGATCAATTCCGTTGCTTTACAAAACAACACTAAGAAAATGGACAAGTAAAAACCTTTCAAAGATCAATCCTCCGAATCCAATCGGATCAGTATGTCTGTTTATTGACGAGTTCAGCGATTATAACGATACTGAGACAGGTATAAGCACTGTACTGTTACTTACATCGTTAAATTACAAAGTGGTCACAGCAGGCCACAAAGTAAGCGCCAGGACGTTTCTTTCAAAAGGTCTGATAAGAACAGCAAAGAAGACAATAAGACAAAATATTCAGGCATTATCAGGAATTATAAGCGATGAACTTCCTCTGGTAGGAATTGAACCTTCCGCAATTCTTGGATTCAGGGATGAATACCCCGAGTTAGCAGGGGATGATCTGAAAAAGGCCGCTGATAAAATTGCCATTAGTAGTTTTATGGTTGATGAGTTCATTGCGAAAGAATTCAGAGCCGGAAGAATTAACCGCGGTTCTTTTGTGGATGAAAAGGCAAGTATTTTACTTCATGCCCATTGTCAGCAGAAGGCTGTTGCATCGTCAGCCGCTACTCTGGAAATGCTTTCGATACCTGTAAATTATTCTGTAAAGGAGATCCCGTCAGGCTGCTGTGGTATGGCCGGATCGTTCGGATATGAAAAGGAGCATTTTGAATTGTCCAACCAGGTCGGTGAGCTTGTTTTGTTCCCGGAGGTACGTAATTCTGAAATAAATACGATTATATCTGCCCCTGGCACGAGTTGCAGGCATCATATCAAAGATGGAACGGGTCGGGTAGCTTTACATCCAGCTGTGGTGCTGTATAATGCTCTCAGGAGGTAGGCACGGGGAGCTTAAATCATATGTTTTTACTCCTTTTCAACATGCATCATGCATCTTCTCAATTAATAGTCGCCATCGTACCCAGCAAGGTAGCAGCCCAGGAATAAATATTGTTTCGGACAACTACCAATCGCATCTGCATCATTCTCTGAGTTTGTTCCTCTTTAGTCATCTCCAGCGCTATTTTTATTGCATCAGCTGTTTTTTCAATGTCATACGGATTTATTATAAGCGCTCCCTGAAGTTCCTGCGATGCTCCTGCGAAACGACTCAGAATAAGTGATCCGTCATTTCGATTCCTTGAAGCAACAAATTCTTTTGCAACCAGATTCATCCCGTCATGAAGTGATGTTACCATGCAAAAATCTGCCGATGAATAAAAGGGAGATATCTCTTCGTGACTATGATGCCTTTTCAGGAGGAGTATTGCTTTCCAGTTTTTGGATTTGAAACGTAAATTGATCCTGGTAGCCTCGTTTTCAACTGCAGCAACTGTATCAGAATAAGTTTTAAGCAGAGTCCGGCTTGGCGCTCCAATCTGAACAAATGTAAATTTGCCTACATATGATGGATTCTTTTCCAGAAAGCGTTCGATGGAAAGGAATTTTTCAACAATACCTTTTGTATAATCTATCCTGTCAACGCCGACACCTATAAACTGTGCGGTAATGCCAAAATCAGACAACAACTTTGAGGCTTTAATTTTCGGTGAATCAATGTCATAATCCTTAAGTGTGAATGCAATGCTGATAGGAAATGGTTTTACCAGAGTAGTTCTGCCCCCCATTCTTACTGAGAAACTATCCCATAACACTCTGGATTCAAGTGCATTATTCACTGTTTCAAGAAAATGATTGCAATGATATTGTGTATGAAATCCAATCAAATCAGCCCCAAGCATACCTTCCAGTATTTCTCTCTGCCAGGGGCAAATGCCAAATGATTCAGGGTTTGGCCATGGTATATGCCAGAATATGGCAACTTTCGCTTTGGGCTTTTCTCTTTTAATCAGTTCAGGCAAAAGTGCAAAATGAAAATCCTGAATTAAAATGAAAGGTTCCTCTTCATGTTTAGTTTCCTCAAGGACTGCTTTAGCAAAGTCTTCATTCACTTTTTTATAGTATTTCCAGTCATCATTTCTGAAAGTCGGCCTTGTATGGGCAATATGACAGAGTGGCCAAAGCCCTTCATTTGAAAAACCATAATAGTAATGATTCTCTTCCTCCTTAGTAAGCCATAATCTTCTTAAAGTATATTTTGGTTCGTCAGGAGGAACTTCCACTTTGTCGTGTCTGTTCACGGTCTCCTTATCCGCATCTCCCGATCCGGATGCGATCCACAAACCGCTGCATGCCTTAAGGATTGGTTCCATCGCTGTTATCATCCCGCTTGCAGGAACGATGCACTTAATCTCTTTTCCATCGTGAATATGCATATATGGTTCACGGTTGGAAACTACAATCATTTTCCTCCCCTGCAAAAGATTTGCCATTTCAACTTTTAACCGTTCCGGTGTCCAGATAGCTTCAGCGCTCGATCTTAAGCGAGCCTCCTCCTCGGCGGTGGCTTTGGCTTCATTCATCGCCTTAGCTATTGACTCAATCTCCTTATGCAGGGGGTCAAGAAAATCCATATGAGGCTGAGGCTTTATTTGCCGTATATTTCCTGTCCTAACAGCTTTTGCCCAATCAACAATTTTATTAATCTGCCTGAATATTCCCCACCGGATAAGCAGCAGAGTAACCAGAGATACCAAAAATGCCTGAACAAACCAACTCATGAAATTCCTGAACCATATACTCCTCAGAACTTTGTCAATGTACCCTGCATCAGTGTAAAAAACAACGGCTTTGTGAGACCTTTCAATACTTCTTACAGGCTTTATATATTGAAAGATCTTATCCCCGTTTACCTTGAAAAAGTTCCCAAGAGATGTGTCAGCATTGATCGATTGGGAAATATAAGCCTTTGAATAGTCAATAAAAATGCGGGTTGAATAGTTGCTTAAAATGCTGTCATGATTATAATATATTGCAAGACCCAGCAGATTATATTGTCTGTTTATGCTATCAGCAAAATGGGTAATATTTTCCCTGTCTATCCTATCGAAAAACAGGCTATCGCTCTTAAATATTTCTTTTACAACCTGAACAGTGCGAAGCTCGAGTTCACTATTCAGTTGTTTTTTTTCGGTCGAACTCTGGTAAAAAGTAAATGCAAAAGCTACAAGTCCAACCGCAAAAATGATAGAAAATATAAACGAAATAGTAAATCTCATCCGGACAAATGTTTTAAGAGTGAAACAACGTCGTTGATTCCTGAAAGTTTATACCTTGCATAAGTATCTCCGTTTCCAACTTTAATAGTAAACGCATTGGAATTATTTAAATAATATTCAAACATCTCTTCATCTGTTGCATCATCTCCAAGTGACAGTATAAAATCATAATTATTTTGCTCAGATAATTCTTTTACCGCTTTCCCTTTTCCAATTTCGTCAGGCAATATTTCAACAACTTTATTCCCATCAAGAATTTTTAAATTATAGGAATGAATTATTTTTTCTAATATCAAAATTAATTCCCGGGAATGAGCATATCCCGAATGAACATCAGCATTTCTGTAATGCCATGTTAAAGAAAATTTTTTTTCCTCAACAAATGATCTCTGACAGTTAAAAGTAGTCTGATTTAATATAGGAAGTATTACTTTTTTCCATGAACCATTATTCGCTTTATGATTCTTCCATACACCATTTTCTTTCATCATGGCTCCATGCTCTGCAATGATATTAATCGGGAGATGTACTAATAATTTGTCAATATCCAGATGACTTCGTCCGGAGATTATAAATACGTTTGTTTGTGGCGTAGCAATCAGCTTTTTCAAAATATCACTCAGGTGTTCAGGAAGTCTTGCATTGTCCGGTATCAGTTCATAGTTAACCAGTGTTCCGTCATAATCAAGCAAAACCAATTTATTATTTGCTTTTTTGTATCTTTCTATCAATTCTGTCTTTTCCTTCTTGTCCATAAAAATAGCTGATTGAAAATTACGCATTCCTGCATTTGCAAATACAAATATAATACTAAGCAAAACCAAAGATACCAAATGTTTGCAGGCAAATGAAATTAATATAGTTACTTAAAATTTTTGAAGGTCTCACCAAGCCAAATAATTCGTTACTATCTTTGTAAAGCTTCATTTGAATATACTTCCTTTATGGAAAATGAATTTGTTTGGTAACTATTATGAAATTTTATCATGAATAATCTGAATTATGGTGTTATTGGAAATTGCAGGAGTGCTGCCCTGGTGTCGGATAAAGGAAGTATTGACTGGTGTTGTCTTCCCGATTTTGATTCACCTTCCGTATTCGCCAGACTTATCGATAACGAGAAAGGAGGCTTCTTTAGTATTATAGTTGATGACAAATATACAATTAAACAAAAGTACCTTATCTGGACAAATGTGTTAATAACAGAATTTAAATCAGATCAGGGTACATTTGAGATAATTGACTTCATGCCACGTTACAAACTAATTGATGATGACTATTTTGCTCCTGCTGAAATTTATCGCTATATAAAATACATTTCAGGTACCCCTGCCTTTAAAGTCAGATATTGCCCTGCTTTTAATTATGCCAGGGAGGAGGTTTCCAATGTTACTGAGGACAATTATATCAGAACATATTCGAGGGTAACACCAACGGACTGTATATATCTCTATTCCAGCTTAAACTTCAATGATATTCTGGATTCAAATGAAATCGTGCTTACACAACACCAGTTTCTTTTACTTTCCTACAACCAAAAGCTGATCGATATAGATATTAAGAGGGTTTATCTCGAGTTCCAGCGTACAAAAGTTTACTGGCTTAACTGGACAAACCGTTCAAAGAAGTATAAGAAATATAATGAAGAAATAATCAGGAGTTTATTGGTTTTAAAAATTATGTCTTATCAGCCTACTGGTGCTGTGTTGGCAGCATTAACAACCAGTATCCCTGAAACTATTGGTGATGTACGTAACTGGGATTATCGTTTTTGTTGGTTGCGCGATGCTTCCATGTCTCTTGAAACATTGATTAAAATGGGCCATTTCTATTCCGCTCAACGTTTCTTAGATTACTTAAAGAGAATTCTTAAATCAAAGAACGATTCATTCCAGATAATGTATGGTATCAGGGGAGAACGTGATCTTTCAGAAACCGAACTTTCTCACCTTTCCGGTTATGAAAACTCAAAGCCTGTGAGAATTGGTAATGCTGCATATTCACAGAGACAAAATGATGTTTTTGGTTATTTGCTGAATATTATTCACCAGTATTACGAACATTTCCCGGGTACATTAGATGAGTTGGAAGATATATGGGAAATTGTCCGCAATATATCCCGCACAATATCTACTCATTGGGAAAAGCCTGATAAAGGTATATGGGAAATACGAGCTGATGAAAAACACTATGTTTTCTCAAAGGTTATGTGTTGGGTTGCAATGGACAAGGCCGCTAAAATTGCAAGTGCACTAAATAAATCATACTATGCTGAAACATGGAGAGGTATTGCAAATGATATTAAAGAAGACGTACTGAAAAATGGCTGGAATGAGGATCTGCAATCATTTACCCAAACCTATAGTAATTCAGAGCTTGATGCCTCTTTATTACTTATGGCTGAATATGGTTTTATTTCCGCCGATGATATCAGGTATAAGAGAACTGTTATAGCTGTCAAAAATGCACTTTTTTATGAAGGACTGGTTTATCGTTATAAAACCCCTGATGATTTTGGCAAGCCGATGTCATCATTTACAATATGTACCTTCTGGCTGGTTCAGGCTCTATTCAGAATAGGTATGAAGGAAGATGCAAAAAACATCTTTGAGAACCTTTTAACGTATGGAAATCATCTGGGTCTTTTCAGTGAAGATATTCATTTCTCCTCAAAAAGACTTTTAGGAAATTTCCCGCAGGCTTATTCACACCTGGCATTGATTAACACAGCTATTATGTTTTCAGAGGAGAAATTTATTCCAAAGTATATCAGGCCATAACGGAGGAATTAAAAAGGTTATTACCGGATTCAAATACGTGTGCCAGTCATAACTGGAATTGAAAAATAAAATGTTGTACCTGCTCCCTCTACGCTATTCAGCCATATCTTGCCATTGAGCATTCCAATTACTTTCTCAACAATCGATAATCCGATACCGGATCCCTCATTATTCATCCCCTCATAATTAAATTTCGAAAACCTCTCGAATATCCTTTTCTGATCGTCTTCAGGAATACCTGTGCCCGTATCTGAGACTGAAAACAGTAGTTCACCACGTTTCTTTTCACAACTAAAAGTAATTGAACCACGAGCCGTAAATTTTACGGAGTTATTCAACAAATTGAATAAAACCTGTTTTAATCTTATCAGATCTGAATAGATTACATAATCCCCATCAGGAAGATAACAATTCAACTTAATATCGGATTTTTCTCTTCTGAGCAGCTCGAGTGTATAGATTTCAGTAATCTCAGTGAACAGTTCGTGGATACTAAAATTAGAATAATTCAACTGAAGATCGCCAGCTTCAATCTTTGATAAATCAATTATATCATTTATTAATTTTAAAAGGTTGCTTCCGCTATTTTTTATGATATTAATATACTGGTGCCTCTTTACATAATCATTTTCATTTTCAAGAAGTTCACTAAAGCCAACAATTGCATTCATCGGTGTTCTGATCTCATGTGACATATTTGAAAGGAAAGCGGATTTGAGCTTATCTGCTCTGATAGCCCTCTCCTTCTGTCGTATGAAATCTTTTTTTATCACATACAGAAGAAAAATCATCAATGAGGAATAAAAAAGGAAGCTTAAAAAAATATCAATACTTCTGATTTTATTATCGGGATATCTGAACAGGTAATCAGGAGCATTATAATCTATTACAAACAGTATTGCAATATTCAGAAAATACAATGCTAGGAGAATAGCTAATGATTTCCCTTCCCACACCCATAAAATAAGGGCCCCCATTATTAAAATGAAAAAAAGCACTGGTCCATTGGATAAGAACTTCGAATACCATGTTAAGTCAAGCATCAGAAGCCCTAATACTGTTAATAACAGCTTTGGAATATAAAGGTAATTGGTGAATCTTACCAAAAAATAAAGACACAAAATGAGTATGGAACTACTACCTGCAATTATAACAGGAGCAATTTTCAGATTTATGATCAGGTGAAAATAGCAGAGAAACATTAAAAAGAATGACGTTACAAGACAAGTTACGGTAACGAAGTACCTATCCGAATTTGTCTTGTCTATATCCCCAAGAACAGAAACCATTAAAGATCTGAATCTTGTCATGATCGCGGTTTATTAGTTTATAATTGTTTTCAAAGATAAAATAATAACTGTACAATACTGGTTGTGAATACCGACAGGTATGGAAGTATATAACAAAAACCCAATCAACTTATTATCAGAGTGTTTTACAAGGCTTTCATGCTGTGGGGTAAAAGTGATGGCTTCTCCGGATTTTTAAGATTATTGCTTCCATCAGCCACCCAGACTCTGATATAATGAATTATTAACAAATGGAATTAAAAAAAAGACCTGATAGCAGGACATATCTCTAACAATCAGGTCAAATTCAGATAATGCATGAATTTTTATAAATATTTCTCAAGCAGCAGCTTAGTTTTCCGTATGCCTTCTTCTTCAGGTTGGGTGTTGCCTTCAAATTCAACGCCAATATATCCCTTGAAACCTGAAGCTTTAACAATATCAATCAATCGTTTATAGTCCATCTTTGGCTGTTCCCCATTTTTGTCAAAGTCATATGTCTTCGCACTTACCCCTTTGGCAAAAGGCAACATTTCTTTAACACCCTGGTACCGGTCATAATAATCCTTACATTCGTCCTGTGTGGTTCCCCAATCCTGAGATAGACAAAAATTACCAAAATCAGGAAGAGTGCCTACATTAGAACGGTTTACCTGTTTCATAACATCTGCAACCCAGGCTCCGTTAGATGATTCATGGCCATGGTTTTCCACAACAATATTAATATTCATTGGTTTAGCAAAATCACCAAGCCGGCTGAGAGAATCAATTGATGCAGCTTTCTTAGCATCAGGTGTGCCGTCACCATGCAGATTTACCCGGACAGTCAGACAACCTAAGAATTTTGCGGCTTCAATCCACTTTTTATGATCATCAACTGCCACTAATCTCACTTTATCATCGGGAAGAGCAAGAGGTCCTTCATCATCAACCATAATAAGATGATTAAAAACTCCTGCATCTTTACTCCTTTTAAGTAATTCATTAAGATAAGCTGAATTTTTACCTGCTTCCTTAAAATCCATATTCTTTCCTCCGAAAAAGCCATTTACATATTCAACTGCAGAAATATTATAATCCTTTTTCGCAATAGCAGAGAAGTCCAGATGATCTATTTTACCGGCCTGAAGGGCTCTATGTAAAGACCATTCAGCCAGAGAGATCTTAAGATCTGAATTTTTTACCGGTTTCATGTCTAAAGAAGGAACAAGCATCAAAGCGCCCGCTCCTAGCAAGGATTTTTTGAGAAATGTTCTGCGCGTTGTCATAATCGGAGATTTAAGTGGGTTTGCCAGAACAAATATATAGATTTTCCGTTGATTTTAGATCGTCTGACAGCGGACTCATTATCCATGATCTCGTCAATCTTTGATAAGGCGCTAAGTTTTCCGGCTGACAGAACATCCGCTTTTTTGGCAATTAACTGTTTAATAACCAGTTCATTCAGTTTGAAATCGAAAACAGGCTTTTCCTGCTCCCTATTGGAACAGATTTTGCTTCTTTGTAAAAATACCTGTCAGTACTTTTGTTTTTCTCCGATTTGCACTTTCTGCTTTCCGGTAACTATTTCGTAACGCAGATATGTTATTCCGGCACGTGACATTAAGTTTTTAAATTCTTCCGAACAATAAATCTTAACATGCTGGGGTTCAAATAATTTAATAATCTTATCTACAATCTTAATAAACCATATATCAGCTGTTGGATCAAGAATATATATTTTCCCGCCGGTCCTGAGAAGACGGTATATTTCATTCATGGCCATTTCGGGGTGTAAATAATGATGGAAAGAATTAGTGCAGATGATACTATCAAAAAAATTATCATCAAGCGGGATCGATTCTGCATTGGATTGAATAAAATGGAAATTGGTACGGTCTTTAAAATTTTCTTTTGCTTTTTCAATCATTCCTGACGACAGATCCACACCATAGAATAATCCTTTATTCCCGGCTAATTTTGCTGCCTGACCCACTGCCCAGCCGGTTCCGCAACCAATATCGAGAAAGTTCATGTTTTCTTTAATATCCAATAATGAAATCACACTAAGCTGGGCTCTTCTGAGATAGTCGTACAGCCATCCTTTCACATCTACAGTTTCTGACCATTTATTCCATTTTGCTTCATTTAATCTGATGTGCTTTGACTCTTTCATTTTTGGTAAGATCTAAAAAAAAACATTCATTTGAACCACAAATGTAGCGGTACTACAAACACTGCTAAACAGATGTTTGATGATAAAGATAGTTTTGAAATCCATTAACCGCAAAGCACACAAAGTACACAAAGTACACGTAAAAATCTCTAAGAAGTCCCCAGAAGGTTTCTTTTAAGTGCCATCTCGCTTCCGGCAATTTGAATTTTACATTCCGTATTGTGCCCTGATTTATTTTCAGGATCATATAATAAAACCCTGTTAAAGTGTTTAATAGCATCCGTAATCTGGTATCTGAATAATAGTTTCTTTGCCAGAATATAATTACTATTGATATTCATCGTATCCTTTTTATAAGTTGAGAATACAACACTATACAAGTTTTTACCTTCTGAAACCTCTTTCAGAAAAGTTAAATAAGTATCCCTGTTCCCGTCATAATTTACTGCACGGTCAATTTCATTCCCGTTCTTATCCATAATGATCAGAGAGCTCTGATACTCAAGATTAAAATGTTTACACAGAGCATTATAAACCAAATCAGATGGAGAGACATTAATCAATACAAAATTCTTGTTCAGGAATTCTATGTTTTCTCCATTCTCAAATATGTCGTGTTTCAATCTGAGACAAGCTACGCATTGAGGAGCCCCGAATTCAATGATCAGTAGCTTATTCGCAATTTTTGCCTTGCCAACTGCATTATTTATAAATTTTATTTCCTCATTTTCCGGTTTCTGATAGACACAGGCAAATGTTATCACCAAAAGAGACAGAAGATAAAAGAGATTTTTCATCCGGATAATATCTTTGGTTTATAATGAAGTGACTGGTCCCGGGTTATATATCGGGCTTTAATTCTTTTTTATTTTCCTATCTTCAAAGACAGGAAAAAAAACGAATCGTTGCATGGGTTTAGCTCCGGAGTTTGGAACCTTTAAACCATGCCTCATGGAAGTGTACAAGTGTTTGAGCTAAATGCAATTCATTGACATGAAGCCGTTAGGACAAAGTCAATTAATTTAATATACAGTTATTTGTTTTACGAGAGTAAAATCTAGAGGTTCTATAACAGTAATCTTGTAAACTCCGGGAGAAGGAAGTGTCAGATGGAGCTTCTGGCCATCGAGAGTAATCAATGTATCGGAACACTGTCCTGGCTTGTAATCAGAAGTTCCCCAGGTTTCTATGCTTATATCATTGTCCTTCTTAATCACATTAAATGATATGAATTTATTAGACGTATTAAAACCGACAGTCCCAAAAAAATCAATATCAAATGAAGCTAAATAACGTACTGTATCAGGAGCTTTAATACTGTCAACCAGTATCAGAAAATCAGTGGTATTATTATTTAAGTCATTACGACATGATAATAAGCTGATAAAAAGGGCTATTACTGATAGAAACCTGACATATGTACTAATTGTTTTCATGGTTTCCGATATCAATGAAAATAAGTAGTTCTGAGTATGACTCCGAAGAGAGCATTAATCCACTTGTTAAAATGCACAATTTATCCCGTATTCCTTTACTATCCAATCTCTTTATATTTAATTTCAAATAGAGAAACAATATTCTCTATTAAAATGTTCTTATTTTGATGATAATAAACCTGACTATTAAATAACGACACTTGCAAAATATCCTATTTCATGGATAATCTTAATAATCAGACCACGGTTAAGTGTTAATATATCAGGAAATGATAAAATCCCGCGGAACATTTTTCAGCCTGGAGATATCAAGGATTTTCCTTTTTATATCAAACCCTGCGGTGCAACTGATAGTACAGGTAGCGCATTTTTCACATGGACTTCCTGAAATATCAACTCCCGCGAGAGTATGCCAAGCCTGTGCTGTATTTTTATACCCATAAGCGTACATATAGCTCCTCATAATGGTAGGAATATCGAGGTTATATGGACATTGCGGAATACACTTCTTACATTGCTGGCAATAGAGACCGGGCTCTGAATTCAGGCTGGTCAGATTTAGATCCTTAAATTCCTGATCTGAAATCTTAAGGTTTTGGATCATTGTAAGGTTTTTCTGCAACTCTTCAAGAGATGACATTCCTGATACAATTGAAGAAATATTTTCATTCTGCAATACCCATTTTAAAGCAGCATCAGTATTCAAGGGCGGTCCTGATTTCTGACGAGCTGCGCCTGCCGTTGTTTTCATTGCCACAATACCTATACCTGCTTTGACTGCCTTTGCAATTGATGCATTAAAAGATTCTTTGTTGATTGTTTTGTAGTTATAACCAATCATTGCCAATTCGTATATACCTGAATCAGTCGCTGCCTGCAAAGCTTCTTCGGTATCGCTGTGTGAAGCAATTCCGACAAACTTAGTCTTTCCTTGTTTTTTGAGTTGCTCCATGGCCTTAAGAACACCTTCATTAAGAACAGTTTCCCTTTTTCCGGCATATGGGAAGAGGAAAAAATCCACATATTCAAGGCCAAACCTTTTCAGACTTTGTTCAGCTTTTGTTATGTAAGACTGAGGATCAAAGGCTTTTGTAAAAATTCCTGTACGCATATCCATTCCATCGGACGGTACAGCTGTACCAACTACAAAACTGTCACGGGGAAGTCCTTTCAGCCCCTCACCCACAAGCTGCTCGTTTTTTCCTTCGCCATAGTAAGTGGCTGAAAAAAATAACTTTATTCCGGCTTCATAGGCAGCTCTGATAAAACCCGATGCAGTTGCACCACTGGTACCCATACTTATCAGAGGAGTTTTGATACCTGTTTTACCAAGTACACGGAATGGCAATACCGGCTGACCACCTTTGAGTGGTTCACCAGGCATACCGATTCTAAGATTCGATGGTAATAGAGCAGCACCTGAAATGCCAATGAGGCTCTTTTTCAGGAATTCACGACGGTTGTTACTTATCATAGCTTTAATTGTTAAGTTGTGGAATAAGTCAGAGTATTCATAACAAGATTTACCTTCATAAAAGATCCATAAATTTATTTAAAAGAAAGGATTTAGCCTAAATCAAAAAGGAAAAATTATTCACTTTGAGTTATGTGACCTCTTTTAAAGAACATTGCACAGTTATTTCTCCCAACTTTGCCGGACAGAATCTAATGTATATCAGCTAAACATAAGGAAGAAATTGAAAGAGTTAACTTCTATTTATCGGCTAATGAAAATAATCCTGCTGCATCAGTATATTACGGCATTCAGCAGGCTAGATTGTTAACCGTCTTTCATACGGCACGTTAAAACAAAACACCGATCCTTCGCCGGGTTCCGAGTTAAACCATATCGTACCACCAAGCAACTCAATATAGGCTTTCGCAATTGATAATCCCAGACCGGTTCCCTCCGACCGCTTTGTACTGTTGCTCTCGGCCTGATAAAAAGGTTTGAAGATATTTGGCTGATGTTCTAATCCTATACCGATTCCGGTATCTGAAACATAAAATTCAATCTTTCCTTCCTTTATGCTGAATCCGAACTCAACTTTCCCTTCCCCTGTGAACTTAACTGCATTGCTCAACAGGTTCGTGAGTGACTGGAACAGCTTGTAACCGTCAGAAATGATTATGATATCCTTTTCATCCATTCGCGCATCATACCTGAGAAGGATTTTCTTTTCGTCAGCCGCAGGTTTAAACCTGTCGTAAACTCTCTGAAACATCTCGCTGAGATTAACTTCTTTCCTCATTATCCTTACGATCTTTGCTTCAATCTTGGAGATTTCGACAACATCATCCACTATTTCCAGCAAATGGTCGGAACTATGGGTTATAATATCGCGGAATTCCATCCGGTCGTTTGTTTTTTGCCCGGGTTCACCCAACAGGGTTGAGAATCCGACAATAGCATTCAAGGGCGTCCTTATCTCATGTGGTAAATTATTCAGGAATGCGGTTTTCAAACGATCGCTCTCGGTTGCCCTATCCATGGCTTTTTCAAGCTGAAGGAGAGTCTGTTTATGTTCCGTTAAATCGAAAAAGATCCCCAATAAGCCGGTAGCTCTGCCTGTCTTATCATCAATTATCGCAACAGCGGAATCCCTGATCCATTTTTTTTCACCGTCGGGTGTGGTCACCAGTATTTCAGTTTTGTATTTCTGAATTTCCCCACTGGTAATTTTTTCAAGGGTCTCCAAACGGTTATCAGGGATATCATCGCTAAGAGGTATAATCACCTCAATCATCTTCTGAAAAAGTTCTTCAGTGAACTCATCAGGAATGATGCCTAATAGCTGTTTAATCCCGTATCCGACACTAAGATAGTAACTCTCCTCCACTCTTGAACCGAAAATGAGCTGATACGGTACACCATCAGAGTTCTCAATGGCCTGGCAAAAAAGGTCTCCTGAACTGTTTAATTGTTCTTCGACCTCTTTTCCGAATCGGCAATTTAGATAGTCGGGAGAAGTTGCTGGTCTCATATTTATTTTATTTTTATTCTTAATTTTATTTATCTTCATTACTTTCTAAGTATCTCTAAAATAGAAAACGACTCTGCCAATTCAATCCCCTGAATCAGCAAAATAAACATTATCAACTCCTTACAATTTCTGCTTTGCAAAGTAAGGATAAAAACATAAGTTTAATAGGAATAGACCTTAAATTGTTACCTAAGGAATTTTTTTTAAAACAGAAAGGGTCAATTGATTGAGGATTGAGGATTTATTATTCATGATTATCAATAGTGAATTTTCATTAAACTGTTGTGAATTGAAAAAATACTTATATTTGAGTAGTGATAGAAAGTCTCTACAATAAATATTATCTGGTTTGAAAGAGTACACTGATACTGAGATCATCGAATGCCTGAGAAACCGTCAGAGCTATGTGGTTCATTACCTTTTTGACAGGTATATGCCAATGATAAGGTTGATGGTATACCAGAAGGGCGGCACAAATGATGATGCCCACGATATCTTCCAGGATGGTCTCATTATAATGCTGGAAAAGCTTGATAATAAAGAATTTGCCCTTACCTGTAAATTCAAGACATTCCTATATTGTGTATGCGAACACCTATGGAAATCTATTCTCGACAAACGGCAGGCCGCAACCAATTACCTTTCAAAAAGGTCCGAACCTGAAACCGATAAGGATTTTACCGAGTTGATCGATCATCAGATTTATGAGGAGATTTTCCGCGATGTTTTTGAAACACTCGATCCAATAAGCAAAAAAATACTGAACCTTTACTGGCAGGAGGTGTCGCCACAGGAGATTGCACATAAGCTTGGATATACATATGGTTATGTAAGGAAGAAAAAATGCGAGGCTCAGAACGAACTGACTGAGAAAGTTAAAAAACATCCGGGTTATAAACGGATAAGAAGTACGGAGCTGGCAACAAGGGAAGTGGTGCATTAGAGGCGTGAGGCGTGAGGCATGAGAAGTGAGAAGTGAGGCGTGAGGAGGAAAAGGCGGAAGGCAAAAGATAAAAGATATAAGACAAAAGACAAAAGACAAAAGACAAAAGACAAAAGACAAAAGTAAAAAGACAAAAGTAAAAAGAAAAAAAACCACTACCAGCAACAAGCAACAAATGATGACCAAACGGATCAGAAATATTAATGGCAAACCGACAGAGGCTTTCAGGTACAGAACCAGAAATGGTTTTGAAAATGATCTGATGGCTGACAGCGACGATTCTGCTCTTTTTGAAACCATAGGCGATTATATGAAGGGGAGGCTCGACCTTGAGGACGTGAAGAACGATCCGGCCCTTTCAGGTGCACAGGAAGCAGTAAAGGG
>Ga0302206_1000351_pt1 | contig 18665 bp, 14 predicted proteins | sample II_Fen_E2_1_FD_194581 | JGI IMG/M metagenome (GOLD analysis project Ga0302206, IMG submission 194581) | Peat permafrost microbial communities from Stordalen Mire near Abisko, Sweden - II_Fen_E2_1 | ecosystem: Environmental > Terrestrial > Soil > Wetlands > Permafrost | place: Sweden: Abisko...
GGCGGTATTTTTATGAATAGATAGTTCTGAAAATGTTGTTCTGCGTCAGTTCAGCTGTATGTAAACTATTCATAGACAATTAAAATTACAATCCGGGTTTAATGTGAATACCACAGGTAACAACTGAGATGAAACACAGCAAGGCCTAAAAAAAAACGGATAACTCATTTCTGAATTATCCGTTCTACTTATTTAGTTAATCATTTAAGATCTTTTTTTATACGAAGAGCTTCCGCCTTTATACGAAGATCCGCTTCTGCGTTCACTGCTGCCAGCTGCTGAAGAACGGCTACTACCGCGATCACTTGCATCACGGTTACGCCAAGGTTTTTCACCACCACCATTAGAATCGGATGGGCGACTGCTTGAGCTACGATCACCACCACGGTATCCACCACCTGAATACGAATTTGAACTTCCACCTGAACGAGGACGGTATTCCGGTTTGCGGCTACCACCACCTTCGAAAGTTCTGCTTCCTTTGGCTTCCGTTACTTCTACTTCCGACTGTCCTGCAAATGCAGTAACAACCTGATCGAGCTGATCGGCAAATACATCAAAGAATGTAAATTTATTGGTTACTTCTATAGATCCGATATTAATGGATTTATCTCCGGTAACATCGTTGATGATACCCAACAAACGTTTTGGATCAATTCCTTCTTTCTCACCTACGTTCATTTTCAGACGTATACGGCCTCCCGGTTTTGGTCCACGTTCACCTCTGTCACCACGTTCGCCACGATCTGATCCACGGTCAGGCAGATTCAAATCTTCAGCATTCTTATAGTAGCTCAGGAAACGGTTGAATTCCAACGAAACGAAACGTTTCAGAAGTTCCTCTTTAGTCAGGTATTCCAATTGCTTCATGATCTGAGGCATGTAGGTTTCAATCTGTTCTTCACTTACTTCCACATTTTCCATGCGGTCGATCATGTAAAACAATTGTTTTTTACAAACTTCAAGTCCGTTAGGAATTTGTTGTTGTTCAAAAGATTTATGGAGCATGCGCTCAATATCCTTGATTTTAAATTTTTCTTTTGAATGGATAATCGATACAGCCACCCCTTTTTTATTGGCACGACCTGTACGACCGCTACGGTGAGTATAAATTTCCACGTCATCAGGTAAGTTGTAATTGATAACGTGAGTCAGGTCACTTACGTCCAATCCACGTGCTGCCACATCAGTAGCCACCAGCAACTGGATATTACGGATACGGAATTTTTGCATTACCGTGTCACGTTGAGCCTGCGAAAGGTCGCCATGAAGTGCATCGGCACTGTAACCATCGTGCATTAATTTGTCGGCCACTTCCTTTGTTTCCATACGGGTACGGCAAAATACGATTCCATAAATATCCGGATTCATATCCACAATACGTTTAAGTACCATGTAACGTTGTCTGGCCTGCGAAACATAATAGATGTGTTCTACATTTTCAGCACCAGCATTCTTTGTTCCAACGGTAATTTCTTCGTAATTCTTCATATACCGCTTTGCGATATTCGCAATCTCCTTTGGCATAGTAGCCGAAAAGAGCATGGTACGACGGGTATCGGGTGTGCGTTGAAGAATCGTTTCAATATCTTCCTTGAAACCCATATTCAGCATTTCATCTGCTTCATCAAGGATCAGAAAGTCAATGGCTCCTAACTCTACTTTACCACGTTCAATCAGGTCAATTAAACGACCCGGGGTAGCCACAATGATTTGTGGAGCAGTATCGAGCTGACGGAGTTGTGTACGAATATCTTCGCCACCATATACCGGCACAATACGCATTCCACGCATGTTCTTGGAATAACCTTTTAAGTCGTTTGCAATCTGGATACACAATTCACGTGTTGGTGAAAGCACCAATGCTTGTGTTTGTTTGCGCGTAGCATCTATTAAGTTCAACACTGGCAACCCGAAAGCTGCAGTTTTACCTGTTCCTGTTTGAGCCAATGCCACTAAATCGGCAGTTTGCTCCAACATGAAGGGGATAGTTTTTTCTTGTACGGGCATAGGAAACTCGTAGCCAAGTTCTTCGATGGCCGATAAAATATCGTCCTTCAAATTCAATTCTTTAAATGTCATTTTGTTGTTTTTAGTACACGTTTCGAGTAGTAATCCGGCGAATATTTCATGAGAAAACTGATATTAACACCAACATCTCATGGAACCCTCATAAAATCTCTGATCTGTAAAGATCAAAAATGGATTCGGGTTTCATTCGTTTTTCTAAACGTGGACCCTCAGATAAGCAGCCTGCAAAGGTTAATGCAGTGTGTGCGGATATTTTACTCACAACGTATAGTTGTTTTTAATTCGGGCACAAAGGTAGTGATAATAATCGGGAAATTTGTCGGGTCAAATAAAATAAGTTGAACGGACAGAATCTGTTGATTTTGATAACGTTTAAACCGGACCGAATCAAGGATAATTTAAGTTGAAAATTGAACAACAAATTTACGCAACAATCTACCAACATTCTTTTTGTATTATAGAAATTTTTCTCTAATTTTGCAGTCAAATTGTGAGAAAAACATTCATTTGAATATCAAACTATTATAATATATTATATTTATGAAATTAATAACAAAAAGTCCGTTGCAAATCGCACGTGCCAGCTATCAACCAAAATTGCCGGCTGCATTTAAAGGCAGTGTTATCCTGTCAGAAGGTGCCGCCACTGAATCGGTTGCTGATCAGATTGACATCAAAAATCTGTTCCCTAACACGTATGGTATGCCGTTGCTAACTATTGAACCGGGGGCACAAAAAGAGAATCCTATTGTTGGTGTTGGTGTTATCCTCTCCGGTGGACAAGCCCCGGGTGGACATAATGTGATTTGCGGATTGTATGATGGATTAAAAGCACTTAATCCTGAAAATAAATTGTATGGTTTCCTTGGAGGTCCAAGTGGATTAGTAGATCATGAATACATTGAACTAACAAAAGAAATTGTAACTGAATATCTCAACACCGGTGGATTTGATATTATAGGTTCGGGACGTACTAAGCTTGAAGAAGAATGGCAATACGTCAAGGGAGCTGAAATATGCAAGAGACTTGGCATTAATGCTATCGTGATTATTGGTGGGGATGATTCAAATACCAATGCATGTGTGCTGGCAGAATATTACTCCCAGCATAAAACAGGGATACAGGTTATCGGTTGTCCAAAAACAATTGATGGTGACTTGAAAAATGAAATGATTGAGACTTCTTTTGGTTTCGATACCGCCTGTAAAGTGTATTCCGAATTGATCGGAAACATTCAACGGGACGCTAATTCCGCAAAGAAATACTGGCACTTTATCCGCCTGATGGGTCGTTCTGCGTCACATATCACTCTGGAATGTGCCCTGCAAAGCCAACCGAACATATGTATTGTATCGGAAGAAGTGGAAGCCAAAAACATGACCTTGAAAGATATAGTCGATAATATCGTAAAAGTGGTCGTTAACAGGGCAAAACATGGCCTTAATTTTGGTACTATTTTAATCCCTGAAGGATTAATTGAGTTTATTCCTGCCATGAAAACCCTGATTGCCGAACTGAATGAGCTACTAAGCGACAATGAAGATTTCATTGCTTTAAATTCGGATGAAGAAAAACGTGAATATGTAAAAGGAATGCTGACACCTGAAAGTACTGAAGTTTACCGCAGTTTACCAAAAGGAATTGCCAAACAATTGACCCTTGACCGTGATCCTCATGGAAATGTGCAGGTGTCACTTATTGAAACGGAAAAACTGCTGATCGAAATGGTGGCTAAACGTCTGGCACAACTAAAAGCAGAAGGCAAATATAAAGGAAAATTCTCTGCTATCAACCATTTCTTCGGATACGAAGGACGCTGTGCTATTCCGTCAAACTTTGATGCTAACTATACTTATTCCCTGGGCTATACAGCTTCTATTCTGATTTCTGAAGGCAAAACCGGATACATGTCATCCGTACGCAACCTTACAGCTCCAGCCACTGAATGGATTGCAGGAGGTGTGCCGATTACAATGATGATGAATATGGAACGTCGTAATGGCAAAATGAAACCTGTTATTCAAAAAGCATTGGTTCAACTGGAAGGAGCTCCTTTTAAGTATTTCGAATCAGTTCGTGAAGACTGGGCAGGAGATAAAATCAGCTACATATATCCGGGTCCTATTCAATATTACGGACCTACTGAAGTCTGCGATCAACCAACCCGGACATTACAACTGGAACAAGGAAAGAAAGTCTATTAATCGGCTATTGATCCATCATTATAACGGACTTGCCGAAAGGTGAGTCCGTTTCTTTTAAAACAAGTTTATAAACAGAAACAGAAAGTTCAATTTAATCATAGGATTCCACCTTAAATGGTCATTTTCCGTTTATACGATTATTTCAGGGAAAGAAATACTATCTTTGGGCGCCTGAATAATTAATCAATCAGACAATCAATTATGATCCTACTCTTATCTCCTGCAAAAATTCAAAATTTCTCTCCCCAACAATATGTGACTGATTACACAATGCCTGAATTTCTGGATTCAGCTGAAGAACTGGTACAAAAAATTAAAGGATTATCAAGAACAGAATTAGCGGAACTACTTGAGATAAATTCTAATCTGGCTCAACTAAATGCAGACAGACATTTCAATTGGCAAGTCCCTTTTACGACCCATAACGCAAAACAAACGGTCTTTGTATTCAACGGGGAAGTCTTTCACGGGTTGGATGCCCAAGGTTTCACACAAGATGAATTCACATATCTTCAGACGCATTTACGAATTCTCTCCGGATTGTATGGTGTCCTTCGTCCTCTCGATCTCATTCAACCTTACCGTCTTGATGTAAGTACCAGGTTAAAAACCGATGCAGGGAATAATCTTTATGCTTTTTGGGGTAACCGCATCACTCAATCCCTTAATAAAGCCATTAAAACATCCGGCGAGCCCAAGGTATTACTGAATCTGGCTTCGGGAGAGTATTTCAAATCAATAAAGCGGAGTCAACTTGAAGCTGAAGTAATTGATTTTGATTTTCTGGAAAATAAGAACGATAAATACACTCCTGTGGTAGTGTATATCAAGAAAGCCCGTGGCATGATGGTGCGTTATGTTATCCAGAACCGGATAGAAGATATTGAAGACCTGAAAGGGTTTAATGCCGATGGATATTGGTATAACTCCAGATTATCGACTGAAAAGAAACTGGTATTTACCAGAGGCTGATGTAATGATTTGATGATGCGGTGATGTGGTGAAACATGAATCGACTGGCAAGGTTGATTGACTGATAATCAATCCTTATACCATTTATCGGCGACTTACTACGAACTATCTATTGCTTTCCTCGTTCCTCAGGTTCACAGTATGACAAGCAACCACACCTGCCGTTTCCGTTCGCAGCCGGCTATTCCCTAATGAAACCGGAATAAATCCAACAGACAGTGCTTTCTGCACTTCTTCTTTACTAAAATCACCCTCAGGTCCAATCAGGATCAGGACATCTTTCGCTGGTTGAATCTCATTTTGCAACAATCGTTTATCATCTTCATAGCAATGGGCAATAAACTTTTGAGAAGCCTGTTGAGCCTTCATCAGTTCATCAAAGGTGCATAGGGGGTTTAATATGGGAAAATAAGCTTTTATCGATTGTTTCGCTGCCGAAACAATAATCTTTTCCAGTCGTTCGGCTTTAATTACTTTACGTTCCGAAAAACGGCAAACAATAGGAGTAATTTCATCTATGCCTATTTCAGTCGCCTTTTCGATAAACCATTCCAGGCGTTCTATATTCTTGGTAGGTGCAATGGCAATATGAATATGGTAATCCCGCTTCCCATATTCCAGGATTGTTTTGGTAATTTCAAACGAACAATGTTTTGGGTGTGGATTCGTTATTTTCGCATTATAAAACCCACCGGTCCCGTCAACGATGGTTAAGGCATCACCAGCCTGTAATCGCAATACCTTGACAGCATGCTGCGATTCTTCTTCTGGAAGAACATAACCTGAAGATAATGTCGGGACGTAGAATAAAGACATTATAATTTACAATTTATTCATTTACAATTTACCATTACAAAAAAATGCTTCAATTCAAGCTTTGCTACTTCAATTAAATTTCTGATTATTATGTGCTGTTATCGGGCAAAAAACAATCAACAATTCAAAATTGTAAATAGTAAATGAATAAATTGTCAATTCTTAATAGATTTCCCCTTTTGCCGCCAGCAAGGTATTCTTAAGTAAAGAAACAATAGTCATTGGGCCTACACCACCTGGAACAGGAGTAATAAAAGAACATTTAGGAGCTACTTCATCAAATTTCACATCCCCACTCAGGCGAAAACCTGTCTTGGTTCTGTCAGAAGGAACACGGGTGGTTCCAACATCAATGACAGCTGCACCGTTTTTAACCATATCACCTGTCAGAAACTCAGGCTGTCCCAAAGCTGCAATAATAATATCGGCCTGCAAACATATCTCTTTCAGATTTTGGGTACGGCTGTGGCAAACAGTTACCGTAGCATCACCTGGATAACCCTTTTGCATCATCAATGAAGCAATAGGCTTACCAACAATATTACTTCTCCCAATCACAACACAGTTCTTACCAGCTGTTGGAATTTCATAACGCTTGATTAATTCGATTATTCCTGAAGGGGTAGCACAGACATAACATGGTAATCCTATTGATAACCGCCCAACATTAACAGGATGAAATCCATCCACATCTTTACGGTAATCTATAGCTTCAATTACTTTTTGCTCGGAAATATGTTTAGGCAATGGGAGTTGTACAATAAAACCATCAAGACTCTCATCCTTATTCAACTCATCAATTTTAGCGAGTAATTCAGCTTCTGTTATGTCAGCTTCAAAAGCGATTTTGGTTGACTTAAAGCCTACCTGTTCACATGATTTTACTTTATGCGCTACATACGTTTCGCTTCCACCATCATGGCCAACAATCACTACGGCTAAATGAGGTGCCCTTTTACCAGAAGCAACTATCAACTTCACTTCTTCTGCAATTTCTTCTTTTACCTTTTCGGATATGGCTTTGCCATCAATTAGAGTATACATGTTGTTTTGTTTGAAAGGTTCCATGTTCCGCGTTTCGCGTTTCTGTTACCGGATAAATAGTAAATGGTAAATAATAAAATAGTAAATATCTTATCTTCTCTTGCCTATTTTCAGTTTTCCCTGGCTTACAGTAGCCATTTTCATCATCTTGCTGGTTTGTTCAAATTGTTTAAGCAACCGGTTCACATCCACAATTGTGGTTCCGCTTCCTTTAGCAATACGCGTTTTACGGCTTCCATTCAACAAAGCAGGATTCTCACGTTCATGAGGTGTCATGGAATGAATGATAGACTCTATTCCTTTAAAGGCATCATCGCCAATTTCCACATCTTTCAGTGCTTTTCCCATACCGGGTATCATGGCTGCCAAATCCTTGATATTTCCCATCTTCTTGATTTGTTGAATCTGGGAGATAAAGTCATTGAAGTCAAATTGGTTCTTGGCTATTCTTTTCTGTAACCGGCGGGCATCCTCTTCATCGTATTGTTCCTGGGCACGTTCCACCAACGAAACGATATCCCCCATGCCTAATATACGATCGGCCATACGTTCCGGATAGAACACGTCCAACTCATCCATTTTCTCGCCGGTACCGACAAACTTTATGGGTTTATCAACCACCGAACGAATAGAAAGAGCCGCTCCACCACGAGTATCTCCATCAAGCTTAGTCAGGATCACCCCGTCAAAGTTAAGTCTCTCGTTGAATTCCTTGGCTGTATTCACGGCATCCTGCCCTGTCATGGCATCCACCACAAACAGAATCTCCTGAGGTTGCAAAGCTTTTTTGATGGCAGCAATCTCATTCATCATCATTTCATCCACCGCCAATCGACCTGCAGTATCCACAATCACAACATCATTCCCGTGCAGTTTGGCATATTTTATGGCTGCCTCGGCAATTGCAACAGGACTCTTGCTTTCCATATCTGAATAAACAGGAATTTGAAGTTGTTCTCCAAGAACTTTCAATTGTTCAATAGCAGCAGGACGGTAAACATCACACGCTACTAAAAGCGGATTTTTACCCCGTTTTGTTTTAAGCAGGTTTGCCAGTTTACCCGAGAAAGTAGTTTTACCCGAACCTTGCAGCCCCGACATTAATATGACGGTCGGTGAGCCTTTAAGGTTAATATCCACACTCTGGCCACCCATCAGTTCAGCCAGTTCGTCGTGTACAATTTTCACCATCAACTGATTTGGTTTCAGCGAGGTGAGTACATTCTGACCCATGGCCTTTTCCTTTACGGTTTCTGTAAATGATTTGGCTATTTTATAGTTAACATCAGCATCCAATAGGGCTTTACGCACGTCTTTGAGCGTTTCAGCCACGTTTATCTCGGTAATTTTACCTTCCCCTTTCAGGATTTTAAACGACCGTTCCAGTCTTTCACTTAGAGATTCAAACATATTGTTCTGGTTGATTTGTTGTTTTGGAAATGAGTGTGCAAAGGTAAAAAAAATACGTCAATCGACCAAGAGTAAAACAAAGAGATTAAAACAGCTTATATTTGCAGATACTGAAGGAAAATTAAAATAATATCATGAGTGAAAAATTAACCGGTCGGAAATAAATAACTCGGAATAAACAGCAGGTATTCACATAATCATTTATACGGATTACACTTTCAGAAAACAGTCCGTTAAACATTACTATTCACTAAAAAAGACAACGCGAACCCCTAATGATAAAGATCATTGGGAGTTCGCGTTATATACAATTTCAGGTTCTGGTTAATGTTTTTTCAGCTGTTTTCTGAAATCAATCATACCCTTAAACTGACGATCGATACTGGAGATCGGTGTTACATGAACCTGTTTTGCTTTCGACTGTGCAGACACCTTAAAAGCACCACCCGAAATATGCGATATAGCCTGCGAAAGACTTAGGTCAGCCGTATTGCCCCAGGACAAATTATACGAATCATAAGCTTCTACTCCCGGATATTTATCTGTTCCGGGAGTCATCCCCGTATAATAACCTCCTTCGTTATTCGAATTTACTATCTCAAACGAAACAGCATAAAGATCATAACCTTCTTTAGTTGTTGTCTGATCTGTTTTATAGCCGATAGGCGTTGACCAGAAGCCACAAGGTTTACCGTAAGTTGTCTGACCAATCAGAAATAAACTGCCACTATAATAAGGTCGCAGGTTATTTATAAGCAATTCGGAAGCCGATGCAGTATTACCAGTCACAATAAAGTATATTTCCTTAGGCTGGAAAGAATTTGATTTAGCAAACTTAGCCACCATATCAGCAGCGGCAGTCTGTTCCGTCAAAGCTGCATTCATTTTATAGGAATACATGATTTGTCCATTTGCGACCGATGGAGCAATCAGATTACAAAACTTCTCGCAGGTTTCTACAGATCCGCCACCATTATAACGTAAGTCTACAATTAAATACTGCACTCCGTTGTTTTCAAACTTATTAATGGAGTTAGTTAACTCGGTTTGTGAAGTTGCACCCAGAAACTGATTAAAAACCATGTATCCAACTTTTTTCGAGTTTACAGTATATACCGTATCACACAAAACACTGTTGATAGAATAAGATCGGGTGGAAAGTGAAGTCTTTAAGCTGGTTCCGTCCTGTTTTTTAAATTCAAAAGTCGCTGCTGAAGAAGAAAAAAGAGCATTCACCACCGTGGTATAACCTATAGAGCTGGTAACAAGATAATAATTGGCATCAACCTCAGGATGAACAGATGCACTTCCGTTGACACCTACTATTTCGTACGACCGGGCCACACCTGCCTGACCAGCCGGAGAGTTTTTGTAAACATAGGTAACAAAGAAAGATACCTGATTTGAGGCATTGTATCCGGCCGTAACCATAAAACCATAATCGCCACTGGCTGTACCTCCGCTTATTTCGCCACTTAAATTACCAATCTTATCTAAAAAGCTATAACGATCTATTGCTTCCTTGGTATCAGAATTAATCTTCAAACCTGCAAGATAGTCGAGTGCCTTTGTCGCAGTAGTATATTGTGTAGCATCAAATGTAGCAGGCAACGCATCATTCCACAAATAAATATCTTTCATGGCTGCATATACTTCCGAAGACCAAGCCTGCTCATTTAACGTATCGGAAGATACCTCCACTTCATCTTTTTTACAGGAGAAAAACACAAATAAAAAAAGAAACGGGAGTAACATCCCCAACCTGAATTTAAAGAATTTATTTTTCATACACCTTTCTAATTATTTTACTTCTTGTTATTTTAATGCAAGCATGGGAATGCAGAAACGAACAAACAAATGGATACTTTAGCCTATCTTAACCCAAAAGTATCTCCGACAAAGAAATATTTTAGCTCAATCTTGCTGTTTTACAAGCCAAAGATACCAATTATTAATAGAAATCAAAATAAATAAAGAACATACATACAAAATAAGTATCAGAAACTGAATAAAGCCTTAAAATCCGAAGACCCTAATTATTAAAAAAAAGGTTATAACTGACTTTAAACCTTGAATAAGGCTAAATTAAAACCTTTGAAAATAAGCTATGATGACGAATAGGTTTGTAATTCAGACTCATTAAGACCTAATAAAAACTCTATCGGGCAACAATATTGTTATCAAATGCCCATTCCGGTCTCGGACTTTAACGGCATCCATGGTATACAAAAAAGGAAGATATTGAAGGAATGAGATTTTTTTCATTGTGTTGTTATGTTCTTTCACAGTTCAAAACAAAAAAAATTATCCTCTCCTTTTGAATCAATTCTTGCTACCTCGACTTGCATTTCATGCCATGACCAGTTCTTAAATTCAGGGAAAATAATCGTTGACTGAAATAGCCCGATGAAGTGTGAAAAGCATTTCTATTACCTGTTAAACCTATTCTTAATCTATTTATTGAATCAAATAGAGTTACCTGTTGATGAACATTCTGTCCAACTTCCTTGTTAAAAGAATAAGCATTTATTTAATACATTCCTATGAGACCTAAAGATGAAGATAAAGCAAACAGAATATACCGGGCTGCCATTAAAGTAATTAATCAGGAAGGTTTTCAGGGCTGCTCCATGAACCGCATTGCCACGGAAGCCAACCTTGCTCCTGCCACTATTTATCTCTATTTTGAAAACAAGGAAGATCTGATAAATAAACTGTTTATTCATCTGAAATCTAAGATGGGGAACTCTTATTTTAGCCATGACACCGACTTGTCTCCTTCCAAAGGAACTTTCCGTACCATCTGGCTCAATCACTACCAGTACATTATCGAGAATCCGGAAGAATATGATTTTCTGGAAAACTTTTCCAACTGCCCACTTATCGATCACATTGAAAAAGAATATAAACACGATTATTGTCCTACTTTTGATTTGTTGTTCGAACAGTCGAAAGCAGCAAAACTCATCCAGCCCTTACACAACGATATCATTTATAGCCTGCTCTTTGCTCCGGTAAGCCAAATGGTCAAAAAATCAAAATCAATTGGAACAACCCTACCTACCAATGATTTGATTCAGATTTTTGAAGCTTCCTGGAAAGCAGTTAGTCAATAGGCAAAAATATTTCTTTTTTAAATGAACAATCATTCATTTATAGTTGTTATATTATACAAAAGCAAAATAGACACTAATAAAAATAAATTATGACTTTAATAGATAAACTAAACTGGCGGTATGCCACTAAAAGAATGAACGGGACAAAAGTTCCGCAGGAAAAGATAGACAGGATACTGGAAGCTATCCGGTTGGCTCCCACCTCATTTGGATTGCAGGCTTTCAAGGTAATCGTGATAGAAGATCCTGCATTACGCGAACGGATTTACAACGAAGCATGTCAACAGCCTCAGATAAAGGAAGCATCCCATATACTGGTTTTTGCTGCCAATAAAAATGTGAGTGCTGAACAGGTAAATGATTACATGAATCTGATAGCTTCAACAAGGGACATTCCGGTTGATACATTGGCTGGATTCCGTGCTGCATTCGATGGAGTTGTTGCAGGTACTGCCGAACAAAACTTTATATGGACTGCACGTCAGGCTTATATCGCTTTCGGAGTAGCTATAGTGGCTGCCACAAACGAAGAGGTAGATGCCACTCCTATGGAAGGATTTAATCCTGAAGCATTGGATAAAATACTGGGGCTGCCGGAACAAAACCTGGGATCAACAACGATACTTACTCTTGGCTACCGTGATGAGTCAAACGACAATTTGGTTCATGCAGCTAAAGTACGAAAAAGCAGAAGTGCCTTATTCGATTTTAAATAATCAACCATCCTGATTCTCCATCCTGTTTACCGGCTATCCGGTATAAAAGTCGACAGGAAAGATCAGCAAATGGATCCTATTGTTTTATTATTATACCAGGTAACAACAAAATTCAATTTCAACCGTAGCATTCAGCAGTAAACAAAAACCAATCATAAAAAATAAATATGGAATTATTAGATGCATTCAAATGGCGATACGCCACTAAAAAATACGATTCAACTAAAAAAGTGGAACAGGAATTAGTAGACAAAATTGTAGAAGCAGCCCGTATTGCGCCTACTTCTTCGGGGCTACAACCTTTCGAGGTATTTGTCATTACTAACCAGGAACTGAAAAATAAGATTGTCACCATTTCCCATGGACAGGAAATAGTAGCGGATTGCTCACACCTGTTGGTATTTGCAGCCTGGGATAATTATACTGCCGAACGTATTGACAATATATATGCCCTGACTACTACTGACCGTGAACAACCTGCAGATCGTTATCAGGCATACACAGACCGTTTGAAAAGCATGTACCTGGGCAGGCCGGCCGAAGTAAATTTTGCCCATACTGCACGCCAGGCTTATATTTCTTTTGCTTTCGCCATAGCCGAAGCAGCAAGCCTGAAAGTAGATACAACCCCCATGGAAGGATTTTTAAACGAAGAACTCGATAAATTACTCCATCTGGACGAAAAAGGATTAAAAAGTGTAACCATATTGCCAATCGGCTACCGCGATGAAGCAAACGATTGGTTGGTCAACATGAAAAAAGTCCGGAATCCAATGGAAAAGTTTAGCACCGTAATTGCCTGACAAATAACAAGCTAAAAAAGCAACAACAAGCATATAAAACCTCAAAACACGTAACCTGTTTTGAGGTTTTTTCAGTTACAATGTTTTTGGGCAGTGTTTTTAAACTCGTGCAATGACAGAGGCAACATTGTCTGTAGTACATGAACAGATATTGTATTGTATATCTCCTTCGGAGAAAAGATCCGAATTATTTAATTCATCTACGGATATATAACTCATAACGGAATACCTACATTGAAAGCTCTCTGATTCTTAACCCGAACTCAGACTATTATTTTCATCCTGAACTTAGGGCTTTTAGCATCTTTCTTCATCGGAAGTTGTTTCTCATACTACGTACCCGATTCGATACCCGAAAACCGGTATTCTGGAATTATCCCCGTTTGGCAAACCGGAACCGGCAACTTATTTTCCGGATAAGTGTATTGTCGTCCTACCTTTCTCCTTCTTTTCTCCACCATCCGTTATACTTTCGGCATTATTAATCAGATTCAAATTATAATCTAATTATATACTCGTTACATACATATCACATATCTATATAGGTATGTGACATCTATGTAACGTATATATTTTATATATGTAACATCTATGTAACGTCTCATAACGAAGGTATGACAAAGGACGGAGAAAAAGCGGAGGAACGGATAGCTCATTTTAGGAAAATAATTACCCGGATGATCTTCTAAAGTGCCGCTTTCAGTAGCCGGGCTCGTCCGGAAAACACGGAAACAGGTTGAAGCAAGCATTGAAAAACTTATTTTTCGGAGGAATCGGGAGAGGGCATCTATCCGACAGGTGATATGCATGATTCTATTTGGGCACTATTTTTCAGGTCAAAAAGTATGTGGAATTCGGGCAAAACCCCACCTGACAAAAATCAGGGAGAACACACCGAAGAATCATTTTTCATCTTTTATGCTGCACAACATAAAAGTTAAACGTTTGTCTTCCAAAATATACTCCTATTTTTGCAGCACAGATCAGCACAGATGGAATAATGGACTTTGATTCGGGTTCCTCTTTTACAACGCTTTCGACACTCCATCTTCAGGCTGAATGGGAAGAATTTGTGGCAAAGTTTCAACTTACCAGGTAAGAAGCTGCTTATTCCGAAAAATGGACTTTCGTGGAACAACTATAATCTTTAAATACTAATACTTACTTTATGTCACACCCAAAACTTATCACTAAAGAATATAAACTTCCGTTTATATTCATCACTTCCTTATTTTTTCTGTGGGGTCTTGCTCATGGAATGTTAGATACTTTAGACAAACATTTTCAGATGATTCTCCATTTACATAAATGGCAGTCGAGTTTTATACAGTTTGCTTTATATGGTGCCTATTTCAGCATGGCTATTCCGGCGGGAATGTTTATGAAGCGGTTTGGCTATAAAAAAGGAATCGTATTGGGATTGTTTTTGTTTGCTTCGGGTGCATTACTTATTGCCGGCACAGCAATATTGGAATCGTTCTGGGTATTCCTTACGTGTTTATTCCTTTTAGGATGCGGGTTAGCTACACTGGAGACGGCTGCAAATCCATATACTACCAAACTAGGTCCTATAGAAACGGCAGAAAGAAGAATCAACCTGTCTCAATCTTTCAATGGATTAGCCTGGGTGCTGGGACCGCTGATTGCATTATACATTTACAAAGGCACCAGCAATGTGGACGGAGAAAAATTTTATTCTACCATTTTACCTATGTTGGGCATTGGGATATTGGTACTGTGTGTAGCATTTGTATTTATGCGTTTGAAACTTCCTGAAATCAGCGAAGAAGATGAAGTTCATGCACACGGATATACTGGAAATTCAGCTGAAGACAAGCCTACATTTCACATTCCACTAAAAAAACAACCTCACTTTGTACTTGGTGTTATAGCTCAATTTTCGTATGTGGCAGCACAAACGGGAATTTTCAGTTATCTTATTAATTTTGTCACCGATGCAGGACAACATCCCAGATTTGATGTAAAGTTAGCACCGTACTTTTTAAGTATCGGGTTTGCCTTGTTTATGGTTGGGAGGATAAGCGGTAGTTACTTAATGAAGTTGGTGAAACCGACCATATTATTAGGTATTTGTGCCGTTATTGCAGCTATTCTACTACCTGTGGTGAGTATGAAGTTAGGATGGGTTTCTCTAATTTCGCTCTATTCTGTATTCTTTGTGATGTCAATTATGTTCCCGACCCTATTTGCATTAGCAATAAAAGATTTGGGCCCTCAAACAAAAAGAGCATCCTCTTTCCTGGTAATGGCAATTGTAGGTGGAGCTGTTTTTCCACCCTTGATGGGCCTGATTGCCGATAAGTTTGGAATGTCAATCGGATTTTTGGCACCTATCCCATTCTTCGCATTTATCGCATTTTATGCTTTTAGAGTTCATATGGTTCGAGAAGTTCTGAAAAAATAAGTGTCAATGCCACAAATTAAATTTTCAAATTCCATATCAAAAATAAAGTCGTTGGCTGATGATATCAGCCTGTCTATCATGCAGGAGCGATTGAAGGTAGGTGATAATTTGCTATCAATTAATGAAGCGAGTATATTGCATAAAGTCTCGCGCGACACCGTTTTCAAAGCATATAATGAATTAAAAAGAAGAGGGTTAATTGATTCAACTCCTCAAAAAGGATATTTTATTAAAAGTGAGGTGAATCACGTGCTGCTGTTGCTCGATAATTACTCGTCGTTCAAGCAAAACCTGTATCATCGTTTTGCGGCTAATTTACCGGAGGACTATAAAGTTGATCTGATTTTCCATCAGTATAATGAGCGGCTGTTCGAAACCATTGTCCGCGAAAGCCTTGGCAAATACAGCATGTATGTGATCATGAATTTCTCGAACGAACAATTTTCGGATACACTCAAAGCCATTCCGGCGAATAAATTGTTGTTGCTCGACTTTGGGAATTTCGAGAAATCCGAATACTCGTATATCTGCCAGGATTTCAACGATTCATTCTACAATTGTTTAAACGAAGGACGGGATATGTTGAAAAAGTACAAGAAACTGACTTTTGTATTTCCGGAAGAAGTTTGCCATCCGGCAAGTGCCATAGATTACTTTATAAAATTCAGTTTGTCACAGAATTTTGAGTACGAAGTAATTCGTAGAGAGTCTGATTGGAAGGGGGTAGAAGCCGGAACGGCGTACTTTTGTATTTTATCGGAGGATCTTGTCAAAATCATCAAGGCTGCCGACTCAGCCGGCCTGACCGTTGGGAGGGATATCGGGCTTATTGCTTATAACGATGATCCGGTGTTGGAAGTAATAAAAAACGGAATTTCGTCTATTAGTATTGATTTTGGATTGATGGGCGAGAAAGCAGCAAATTTCATAACAAGCAAGCAAGCAATTCAGGAATACCTGCCCACTGAACTGATAGTGAGAAACTCGGTATAAGAGCATATCTATTTTTACATTAATATCAGCACAGTTCAGCACAGTGAAACAGAACAAAAACACGCCAGACGAGGAACGCCCGGACAAGCACCAAATCAAAATCCGTGTAATTTGAAATAATCAGCATAATTAGTATATTCAACAAAACATAAAGAATCATGAAAACAGGAAGATTACAAGGCGAAAATCCAAAAGTAGGAATTCGCCCCATCATTGACGGTCGCCAGGGTGGTGTCCGCGAAAGTCTGGAAGATCAGACTATGAACATGGCCAAAAGCGCTGCAGCTTTGATTTCTTCGAAGTTGCGCTATGCCGATGGTACTCCGGTAGTCTGTGTGATTGCTGATACTACTATTGGCCGTGTATCACAGGCAGCAGCCTGTGCTGAAAAATTCGAAAAAGAAGGTGTGGGCCTGACTTTATCGGTAACACCATGTTGGTGTTACGGTACTGAAACCATTGACCTCAACCCATATTACCCGAAAGCTATCTGGGGATTTAACGGTACGGAGCGTCCGGGAGCCGTTTATTTAGCAGCTGCACTGGCCGGACATAACCAAAAAGGCATTCCTGCTTTTGGCATTTACGGGCAGAATGTACAGGATAACAGTGATACCAGCATTCCAGCTGATGTGGAAGAAAAAATACTTCGTTTTATCAAGTCGGGGATAGCTGTGGCTTCCATGCGTGGTAAATCGTACCTGGGTATTGGTGGCCAGTGCATGGGCATTGCCGGTTCGGTGGTAGATCCTGACTTCTTCCAGGATTACCTGGGTATACGAGTGGAAGCTGTGGATGAAGTAGAAATCATTCGCCGTGTTGAGAAGGGAATCTTCGACCCCGAAGAATTCACGAAGGCTATGGCCTGGACCGAAAAATACTGCAAGGTAAACGAAGGTACCGACTACAATGCACCTGAAAAGAAAAGCAGTGCTGAACAAAAAGTCAAAGATTGGGAATATGTGGTAAAAATGACGCTTATTATGCGTGACCTGATGATTGGCAACCCCAAACTAAAAGAATTGGGATTCGCAGAAGAAGCACTAGGACACAATGCCATACTTGCCGGTTTTCAGGGACAACGCCAATGGACCGACTTCATGCCCAATGGAGATCTCAGCGAAGCACTGCTCTGCTCTTCCTTTGACTGGAACGGTATCCGTGAGGCATTTGTTCTGGCAACAGAAAATGATTCGCTGAACGGCGTATCCATGTTGTTCGGGCACTTACTTACAAATGCTGCTTCCATATTCTCCGATGTGCGTACATTCTGGAGTCCGGATGCTGTAAAACGCGTTACCGGTTATCAACTGGAAGGTGCAGCTGCCAACGGGATTATCCACCTGATCAACTCCGGTGCCACCTGTCTTGACGCTACAGGCGAACAGATAGATAAAGAAGGAAAACCTGTTATGAAACCTTTCTGGGAAATCACTGAAGATGAAGTCCTGAAATGCCTGGATGCCACTACCTGGTATCCTGCCGACCAGGGTTACTTCCGTGGAGGTGGTTTCTCTTCAAACTTCCTGTCGAAGGGTGGAATGCCTGTGACTATGTTACGCCTGAACCGTATCAAAGGGTTGGGACCAGTTTTGCAGATTGCAGAAGGCTGGACTGTAGATCTACCCGAAAAGGTGCATCAGATTATCAATGTGCGGACGGACAAGACCTGGCCTACCACCTGGTTTGCTCCACGCCTGAATGAGACACAACAGTTCAAGGATGTGTACAGCGTGATGAATAACTGGGGAGCCAATCACGGTGCCATCAGCTATGGTCATATCGGTGCCGATTTGATTACACTGGCAGCCATGCTGCGCATTCCTGTGTGCATGCATAATGTTCCAAAAGATCAGATATTTCGTCCTAGTGCATGGGCTGCTTTTGGCATGGATGCTGAAGGATCGGACTATCGTGCCTGCCAGACATACGGTGCTTTATACAAATAAATTTCAATTATAAAATTAGCATTCAGGACATCATTTTGATTTTACACGAGATGATGTCCTGAGTTAATTTAAAATTCAAAAAAACGATTTGACTTTAAAATAATTCTGACTATTTGATTGTCAAAACACAAAGGTTTTATATCAAAACATACATCATTATATAATTTAGTTGTCGATATCTTTGT
>Ga0302206_1000352_pt1 | contig 18607 bp, 16 predicted proteins | sample II_Fen_E2_1_FD_194581 | JGI IMG/M metagenome (GOLD analysis project Ga0302206, IMG submission 194581) | Peat permafrost microbial communities from Stordalen Mire near Abisko, Sweden - II_Fen_E2_1 | ecosystem: Environmental > Terrestrial > Soil > Wetlands > Permafrost | place: Sweden: Abisko...
TGATTTACACTTTGAATTATCATTATCAATGAATAATTTACAAGTCATTAGCAATACAAAAAACGAAGTTATTAACTATTTAATTTAACAAATGTAACTTTTCTGTTAGCATAAATAAACGAAACAAAATAAGAGCAAAAAAAAGGCGGAGCCGGTTATTGAATTGTTCGCGCAACCTAACCGACTTCCGCCCGCTCCCAAACTTTACAAAGAAAGGAGGACACAAAAGTAAAGAAAAAAACGAACAAATGCGATAAGCTAAATTCTGTTTTGAAATGATAGAAACGGTTTCACTTATTAATCATGTATAATAAATAAATTAATAATTATGAAGAGACATATATATTCAATATTAATTATTTTACTTTTTCTATCCAGTTGTAATAAGCTGGATTTCAATGCACCAATAAGTTCAAGTGCTCAAAATTCCACTTCAACAAAATTTAATGTCAGTCTAAAAAGCGTTAATACACTATTAGGCATTTTAGGTAAAAATGATTCAACAAGTCAGATTGATAATGTTGAACCAATAGTATATTCTGGAGATACACTGCTTTATATTATAAATTACAAAAATAATGCAGGCTGGAAAATAATATCCGGCGATAAACGTACTTCCAGTATTTTAGCCTCAGATAAAAGTGGTGCATTTAAATTAAATGATGTCAATCCAAGTGTAGCTACCTGGTTTGATGATATAGCAGAACATGTTTATGCATTAAAAAAACAAGGTGAATCTGACACAACAGGAGCAGATTACGCATTGTGGACGAATATCGAAAAGTTGCAAACAATCCATAATCGTGTAAATGGTCCCAGCAAAATAGCTGCACCCATTGCCGATCAGGGATATTGGGAATTAGAAAACATAACGAGTACCACATTGCCTTCGACACAAGTTGGACCATTATTAACTACTAAATGGGGACAAAGCTCACCTTGGAACACTTGTGTGCCTTACAATAGAGCTTTTACAAGCCGTTGCTTGACAGGTTGTGTAGCTGTTGCCGGATCTCAAACATTATATTATCTGCATAATAAAATTGGAGTACCGGTGAATGCGTATGCTAATGGGAGTTGCGTAGGATATTCAGAATCAGGTTCAGATTACAATTTTTCATTTTCATTTAGTAATCCAAGCCCTACAGTTTGGAATAATATGGATTTGATAAGCCAATATGATTATACAACCGGAAATTATTTAAATACAACCGGAACTAAAAATGTTGCCACATTAATGGGATTCATAGGTTCGAGTATACAAATGAGTTATTCTACAACAGCCTCAGGAGCATCGCAGGGAAACTTAAACTCTTTTATAAACAACAATGGTATCAGTTGTAGCCTACAGGATTATAATAGTGCTACCGTATTTTCGAGCTTAAATAATTACATACCCGTAATTTCAATTGCTTATGCTACCAGAGTCAATAATACGTTTTTAGGTATACACTTATCTTATTCATATAAAGATGGCCATGCTTGGGTAATTGATGGATATGAAACACAATATATCAAATACACTTATTATTATCAATGGATTGCAACTAGTGGTGGTGGGATTCAAATGCAGGCAAAATCATTAGTTCCGAAAACTACTTTCAAAACAGAAGAATCAATATTAGGCACTTCATACTTAATAATGAATTGGGGTTGGGATGGTTATTGCGATTCAGGACGTTATTCATATTCGGGCGATTGGTCGGGCGGAGGATATAATTTCCTATATCAAAGACAAATGATTAGTGGATTTGCTAAAAAATAATTAAACTTAATTCCTTCAAGAGCTCATGTTCTTGAAGGAATTAATTGATTTTGAAATTAATTAAAATAGATGACTGATATGAAAAATACTGTGCTACTTATGCTTCTTTTTGTTAGTTTATTTTCAAGTTGTAAAGACAAAGATAATTCTACAGAAACATACTCCCTGGTTTTCCATCCGCGTAAATGTACTTATTCCGCAGCTGTAACCAAATTACGCACAACCAATATCTATTTGAAAACAACCTATTTTGAATATCTTGATGTAGAAAATAATGCTTCAATTAAATCAACTGATTATGTAATTTCAGTCTATACTTCTAATAGGGGTGGTGAAAATGATCTCGATTCTCCAGTTACTTCGCTTGAAAAAGAAATTAAACTGGACTATAATAAATATGTCACTAATTCGGCAAACTCATCTTCGGCAAACAAAACAAAACTATATTTAAGTATGATTCCAATGGAATACAGAACCAATGGAATTGTCAAACTCTCTATATCTTCAATAGATAATCCTTTATTCGGAAAAGTTGCAGGAACATCTTTGAATGATTATTTCGAAATCGTAAAATACAATCCTGATTTTATAGCTTCATCTGAAAGCAAAAGCTTAATTTATGGTTTTTCAGATACTAATAAACCGGCAACAATAGATGAATGGTTAAGTTTATCTCCATTGGCACAACCAACAATCTATTTTCGATTAAATACTGCACCTGATAATCTCCCACTTTCAGTTCGTTTTAAAATTGATATTGAAACTACCGATGGAATAGTATTATCTGATACCACTAAGGTGATCACTCTGGTTAACTGATAATTTATATTTCAATTGATTGACAAAGTATAAATGAAGTAGTTAGCTTACCAATATTCCGTCAGAATATGAAAATATCAAATTGGGTCTTGTTGTTATTTTTCCTTACTTTTTTCTCTTCCTGTGTAACTAATCTACCAATTAACGAATTAAACTACAGCGTTCCAGTAGTAAATTGTGTATTAACCAACGACAGCATTCAGAGGTTAAGCCTTACACAAAGTGTAAAAGTAAATGCCAGTTATATTTTCAAAGAAATAAAAGATGCGGCCATTACTTTAAGTATTCATGATAGCATTGTTGGGAGTTTTACCCGACTAGGATACGATAACTGGCAATTGAAATACACACCTCAGTCTGGGAAAATATATTGTCTGAAAGTGGCGCTGACGAATGGAAAAGTATTAACAGCAACTACCGTAATGCCAAAAAGGAACTTGATTCATCAAACAATTGCTATTGACAAATATCCCTCTAAGAATTTCATACAATACACTGCCGGGTTTCCATGCTGGATAACTGTTTTAACTTCGGATAGTTTGTTACTTCCAACATCACGTCCTAAGATAAAGGATATTGCAAGAGATGAAATTGGTACCAATCATCCTTTTGCCGATCGTTTTAATCAGTATGGAAATCTGTTAGAATTTATACCTTCCGCTGATACTCCAAAATTTAATTATTATATTCGTATTAAACCTGATTTAATGAATGATAGTATCCCATTTAAATTACAGACTAATTATGGCTTTCATACATTTATTTGTTTTCGTACTGCATCTATTGAATATGACAACTATTTAAAAACCAGTCTTCAAAAAATAACGATGCGTTTAGATGATACCGATCCGATAATCTGGTTTGATGAGAGCAAAGTTTTTTCAAATATCACCAATGGAACAGGCATTTTTGCCGCTTATTCCGATCAATTCTTTAATTACAATGACGACAACTCCTATTTTGGCAATTAAAAAAAAATCAATGACAGTTGTCATTTTATGGTTATTGTTATCACAGCTATGTCCTGGACAAACTATGAATAATGCAAAGAACTATACAACCGATACAACGAAAATAACCCAAAAAGTGGAACTAAAAGATGTTATTGTAAAGGCTAAACTACCAATCAGCAGGAATAATACATACCAATATTCACCCGACCGTGCTAAATCATTGATAACTGTACTCGGAGGAACTGATGTCATGCGTTACATTGGAACCTTACCCGGAGTTTCGCAAGGAATGGAAGGAGGAATGGGATTCTTTGTACGTGGAAGCAATACTGGCAATAATCGGGTAGAGCTAGATGAAGTTCCTGTATATGGCAGTACACATTTGTTTGGTTTATTCTCTACTTTTCATCCATCCATTGTACAATCTACCGATTTCCGAACAGGAGGAATCCCAGCTTCCTCAGGCGACTTTTTAGCTTCAATAGCTCAAATTACAAGCATCAATCCCGACTCATCTAAATACCATGGAAAATTAAATGTCTCACCATTTTTAGCAGGTATTTCGGCGAGTGGACCTATTACTAAGAAACTTGGATTTATAGCTGCAGGAAGAATTTCTTTATTGCGTCCCGAATATTTGCTTATTAAGTCGATAACCAAAACGGAAGATTCCGACATAAATCCTCAGATATCTGATTCCTATATAAAATTGAACTATGAAATTAACCAAAAGCATCATTTATCGGCAAGTGGATATGCAAGTAATGATTATTTTAAATTCGAAATGCAAACTGCTCAAATAGTAATGAACTGGGGTAATGAGTTTGTTCGCTTGGGTTGGGATTGGAATATTACCAATAAGACAAAATTGCATACTGTGGCTTATTACAATCATTTCTATTCCGGCCAACTGCAACGTCAATATACCGATAATGAAAGAATAGTGCTGTCTTCAGAACTTCGGGTGCAAACAGCCTTAACTGAAAAAGTAATCCAATCGAAACTTGAATATAAAGATTTAAATTGGAGTATAAATGTAGGAATTATATTGAAAAATAGACTATTCCAGCCAGCTACCGAGAAATTACTTGTTGGAGATGAAAGTATTTCTACATTTAATAATACTTATAATTCTCAATCGTATACTGGATTCGGAGAAATAAAGTACAAATACAATAAATTACTGACTTCCTTCGGACTTAGAGAAAACCTATATCAGATAAACGGTCACTCGATGTTACTTACGGATATTAGATTTAATTCTACCCTTGAGCTAACTTCTAATAGTGGATTGGAACTTAGTTATGATCTGCTATCGCAAACACATCATTCTCTCGAAGGCTTGCCGGTTGGTTGGTCACTCGATTTATTGATACCTGCAGACTCCCATTTTCGTCCTGAAATATCTAATCAACTTTATGGAGGAGGTTACTGGGCAAATAACTTATACAATATTTCAGCCGGAATATATTATAAACACATGGCTAATCTGGTAAGCTATAAAAATGCCATTAATGTTTTTGGAGTACAGAATACAAGTTGGCAAGATGAAATTACCATTGGACAAGGTGATAGTTATGGCCTGGAATTCAGGGCGGAACGAAAGACAACAAACTGGAATACCGCTATCTCTTATACATTATCAAAAACAACACGCCAATTTGATGCTATTAATGACGGAAAAGTATTTCCATTTAAATTTGATCGTCGAAATATATTGAATGCTAATGTACAGTTTTTAACCCTGAAAAGTAAGGAAAAAGAACAGCATATCAATATCGCGTTATCATATTCATCCGGTCATAAAGTGACAATACCAATTGGCGAATACAAAGGAATTACTCCTCCATATTGGGATTTAATGAATCATGGAACTATAAATAGTACAATGGATGAAAATGCATACTACCGTCAATTAATGACCGAAGAAAACAATTATACTATGCCTTATTATTTTCGCATTGACATAGGATATTCATTTCTGAGAACAAGAAAAAAATATACAAGCGAATTCACCCTAGGTGTCTACAATGTACTAAACCGGAAAAATCCTTATCTGGTATTCTATCAGGATAGTCAATGGAAACAATTAAGCATACTCCCATTAATACCTTCTATAGAATGGACAATCGGATTCTAATATATTGAATTATATGTTGTTAAAATATTGAGGCGTAGCGTTTAAATGTTTCGTGTGGCAGTAGTTACCATTACAGGAACTTCCGACTTCAGCGATCCGGTTACACTGGTGGTGATTTAAAAAATCAGAACATATATACCAATATCCACAGAATACCACGTTTTGTAAAGGTACTCCGACCTGAATTATGCCGTTTTAATCTATCTGCTACATCATTAGTAGAACCAACATAATATGAATTTATCCCGGTTGAAAATAAAATATAGGTAAAAGCCATACGTTTTAAATTAAAAAAGGCCGAACAAATAAATGAACGACCTTGATAGAATGTAAAACAAAGAATGTTTAATATTTTCGGGTGGGCGTTGAGGGATTCGAACCCCCGACCCTTCCGATGAATCGGAATGCTCAACCCCAGCTTCGCTAAATAGATTGATCAGCAATCAATTCTTCAATGTATTTCCGACTCTTTTGAGATTTTATATATAATTCGGCTTGATACGCTTCTGATTTTGTGAGATATTCCTTCTTATATACTAATGTCCACGGAATACCACGTTTTGTAAAGGTACTCCGACCTGAATTATGCCGTTTTAATCTATCTGCTACATCATTAGTAGAACCAACATAATATGAATTTATCCCGGTTGAAAATAAAATATAGGTAAAAGCCATACGTTTTAAATTAAAAAAGGCCGAACAAATAAATGAACGACCTTGATAGAATGTAAAACAAAGAATGTTTAATATTTTCGGGTGGGCGTTGAGGGATTCGAACCCCCGACCCTTCCGATGAATCGGAATGCTCAACCCCAGCTTCGCTAAATAGATTGATCAGCAATCAATTCTTCAATGTATTTCCGACTCTTTTGAGATTTTATATATAATTCGGCTTGATACGCTTCTGATTTTGTGAGATATTCCTTCTTATATACTAATGTCCACGGAATACCACGTTTTGTAAAGGTACTCCGACCTGAATTATGCCGTTTTAATCTATCTGCTACATCATTAGTAGAACCAACATAATATGAATTTATCCCGGTTGAAAATAAAATATAGGTAAAAGCCATACGTTTTAAATTAAAAAAGGCCGAACAAATAAATGAACGACCTTGATAGAATGTAAAACAAAGAATGTTTAATATTTTCGGGTGGGCGTTGAGGGATTCGAACCCCCGACCCTCTGCTTGTAAGGCAGATGCTCTGAACCAGCTGAGCTAAACGCCCGAAAATTATGTTGTATTTAGAATAAAAGGTGGGCGTTGAGGGATTCGAACCCCCGACCCTCTGCTTGTAAGGCAGATGCTCTGAACCAGCTGAGCTAAACGCCCGAATTTGTATTCGGATTGTAATACCTTTCTCTAAAAGCAGTGCAAAGATACATCCTTTTTTGAAATCTCAAAACTATAATCTCAAAATTGTTAGATTGATCTACTAAAAAACAGGTCAAGTACTTAAAAAACAGATTAAATTATTTTAAAAATTTAATCTATTATTATTAAATACTCGTTTAGAATGGCAGTTATAGCCACTTTTTAGATGAAAAACGATCTATCATGTATGGATTATTTTAAAAGTAAGTATCAAAATCGCTCTTGTTTTTCATTAATCAATGTAAGTTGGATGATTTATCTAAGATACAAGAACTAATTGCTGTATTAAATGAACTGTAATTAAATTACCAATTCCATAAATAGCTTCTCAATCGATTGATCCATATTATCCGAAAATCCGGGATGGGGTCGTGAGGTCTGAATGCACGAACTACGTACAGCGGTAAGCCAACGGAACCGTTCGGGGATATCCATCTGTGCTATGCATCCGCCATCTTTTTGGCCTGTACAGATTTTCTCAAATGATTTCATGGTTTCTTCCAGCAGGTCTATGTCGAGCTCGGTAGAGAATGAATTGAGCCGCCCGGCATTCAGTTTATAGATCATGCGAATGTACTTTGCTTTCTTTGAAAACAAAATAATACCCACATTGATAAATTCTTCGCGTTCCACCTTAGGCAAAACACGAATTACAGCGTATTCATATACCTGTTTTCCTTGCATGCAGCGCTTCGTTTAAAAAGATTTCGGAATGTTTCAGTCTCTCACTCAGGAATTGATAGTAAATTTCTTTGATAATTTGTGGCGTTTCACCATTGTACGACCAATTGCACCAATCTTCCGGAATCAGGTCGGTCATCTGATGCAGAATACCGTCAGTAAGCAATAGCCTGCATTCGGCATCCACTTCTGCCAGCTGGTCGGCAAAAGGCAGCAATACATGATCCTTGGTCAGCGGAAATGAATTCAGGGCTTGTGTTTCCCAGTTTGTCCATGAATGATGAAAGTATAGCATGGCACCGTTATCGATCAGCCACAGCTCTCTATGCCACATCAGCATGTTCGTATTTCGCACGGTACGATCCACATTGGTCAGAAAGGCGTCCATCCAGACAATCAATGAAGCCATACGACCATCCACTTTGGTAGTCACCGGGTCGTATGTCAGTGCTCCGGATAGAAAATGGAGGCCCAGGTTCAATCCACGACTGCCCTGCAGTAGATCCTGTATTTCCTCATCCCCTTCCGTTTGTCCGAAAGCTTCGTCGAGTTGTACAAATACCAGTTCGGGAATGCGCAGCTTTAAGAATTTCGCCACCAGTCCACCGATTAATTCGGCAATCAGCGATTTGGTGCCATGACCGGATCCCCGGAATTTGACTACATAGTTGAAGCCATCATCAGCTTCCGCCAATGCTGGCAGGGAACCTCCTTCGCGCAAAGGAGTGATATAGCGGGTAACATTTACAGTACGTAAATCCATTTATTTGTTTTTTTTTATAACTATGATTGCAAAAGGAATTGTTATCACCTTTTAAACAACACCCTGAACGCCTCTTCCACTTTCTTCACCTGAACCAGTTGAATGTTCAGTTTTTTTATGTTGATACTTTTCAGATTAAAGTCAGGAATAATCATTTTCTCAAAGCCTAGTTTTTCGGCTTCCAGAATGCGTTGTTCTATGCGATTGATGGGCCTTATCTCACCGGATAGCCCCACTTCGCCGGCAACGCAGACATGTTTCTCAATGGCAATATCCACGTTCGACGAAAGGATAGCCGATATGACAGCCAGGTCAATAGCCGGATCGTTGACCTTGATACCACCGGCTATATTCAGGAAAACATCCTTTTGGGCTATCTTAAAACCGGCACGTTTCTCCAGTACCGCCAGCAACATGTTGAGACGACGTAAATCAAAGCCGGTACTCGACCGTTGCGGGGTTCCGTAGGCAGCCGAACTGACCAGACCCTGTACTTCGATCAGGAAAGGACGAACACCTTCAATGGCTGAGGCGATGGCCACACCACTCAACCCTTCATGGTTTTGGGAGAGTAATAACTCCGAGGGATTGCTTACTTCGCGCAACCCGTTTTGCTGCATTTCAAAGATCCCCAGTTCGGAGGTACTCCCAAAACGGTTTTTGATGGAACGCAGGATACGGTACATGTAGTTCTGGTCCCCTTCAAACTGTAAGACGGTATCCACGATATGTTCGAGTACCTTTGGTCCGGCAATGGTGCCTTCCTTGTTGATATGACCGATAAGCAATACCGGTATGGACGTTGTCTTGCAAAATTTCAACAGGCTGGCAGCGCATTCACGTACCTGGGATACGCTCCCCGGGGATGATTCAATCAATTCGGTGGAAACTGTCTGTATGGAGTCGACAATGACCACATCGGGCTGTATATTCTGGATATGTACATAAATTTGTTCCAGTGAGGTCTCGCTCACAATATAACAATCCGGATTTTCGAATTTTAACCGTTCGGCACGAAGCTTAAGTTGTTTGACGCTTTCTTCCCCCGAAATATAGAGGGTTCGTTTTCCTTTTAGATTAAGCACCACCTGGAGCACCAATGTCGACTTGCCAATACCCGGCTCGCCACCAATCAGCACCAGGGATCCCGGTACCAGTCCACCACCCAGAACGCGGTTCAGTTCGTTACAACTCGTATCAATACGGCTTTCTTCACTGGTTTCAACTTCGGTAATCAGTATGGGTTTTTGCCTTACGATTTCTACCCCTGCCATTTGAAACCGTGGTGCCGGATCTTTGCTGATGATTTCTTCCACATAACTGTTCCATTCACCACACGAAGGACATTTCCCGATCCACTTTGGTGAATCTACTCCACAATTTTGACAAACATATACTGATTTGGACTTGGCCATGGTTTTTAGTTAATTGGTTAATTGGTTAATTGGTTCCGCGTTCCGTGTTCCACGTTCCACGTTCCGCGTTCCGTGTTCCACGTTCCACGTTCCGCGTTCCGTGTTCCACGTTCCACGTTCCGCGTTCCGTGTTAATTGATTACTTATACTTATTTTTGTAAAAAATATTTACAAAAATAAGTATTTTTATTGATTTAAATTTTTATTTTTTATTTTCTATTTATTGTAGTTTTTTAATTTAAGTAGTAGGAAATATATAATGTCCTATTCAATTACATAAAACTTCATTAACCCTCGGCTCTATCACCCTCTCCTTGTGAGAGGGCAGGGGGAGAGGTCATATTAGTTGACGAAATAAAACAAGACATTATATTGTTCCATTTATTTAGTCAGATGAATTTAATGAAAAATTAAATTAAATCACATCTTCAATGCCAAAAGTGAGATTTAATGCGAATGATACTTTATCCAATCACTCAATCGAATGAAGTGACGTCCCATTTAAGGGTTCAGTCAGACACAGAAGACGGAACACGGAACACAGAACGTCAAACGCGGAACATTGAATAAATTAAATTTCCCTCTTCCTCCAGTTCCCTTTCAGCAGATACAAATATCCCAGTCCGCCGATAATGATCCAGTAAACAAATTCAGACATCCAGACTATGTAGGTTGGACTTGGATGAATGATGCAAGTATAATACACATAACTCAGGTAAAAGAACAGGGTCAGAAATTCTATAAAGAAAGCAGTTCGTGTATTTCCGGTACCGGACACTCCGCTGAATACGATATTACTTACCGCACAAAAGATGATAGCAACCGATATCACTCTCAATACAGGGATGGAGGCAGCAATTAACACGGCATCACTGGTATAAATGCGAGCAATCAGCCCGGGCATGGTCAACGTAATCAAAATCACAGGCACAATTATGACTAATGCTATTCCGATAATTCGCCTGATAAACGGCAGTACTTCTTCTTTTCGCCCCGCACCAATGAGGTTGCTGACAAGGGTATTGACCGTAGTGGCAAGTGCAGAACCCGGAATCATGAGCAATATGTAGGTGCTCCGGCCAATGTTGCTTACTGCCAGGGGTAGTTCGCCCATACGTTCGATAAAGATAAAAAACATAAACCAGGTGGATATGGAAATGAAATACTGGAACATAATGAAAATGGACAAATTTAAAATATTCAAAATGGTTTTCAACTCTACTTTTTTAAATATAAATAGTCCGTACTTTTTAATATCCGTTTTATAAATAGTATGCCATATCAGGTACAACAGGGTGACAGCTTCGGCGATTACTGAGGATATGCCGGCTCCTGTAATCCCCATTGCGGGAAATCCAAAATGTCCAAATATTAATGTGTAGTCGAAAATAATATTGACGATAGCCATCAATATTGCCGAAGTAGTAAGAACGCGGGTTTGTGTAATCCCGACATAAAGTCCTCTGAAAATAACATTGATAAATGAGAACAAAAAACCATAGATTCGCCAGTCCATGTATTCAATGGAGGCATTGTATATTTGCTCCGAACTGACCACCAGTTTCATAATGTGCGGAACACCTTTAATTGATAATCCAAAAATAACAGCTCCGATCAGAAAATTAAATATCAGACTGTTATTGAATATCGGACCTATTTGATTGTATTTCTTTTCACCATTCCTGCGGCCAATCAGGATCTGTGCACCCTGACTAAATCCGAACCCGATCATGTAGATCGCTAAATAGAATACACCGCCAATGGCCGATGCACCCAGTTCAACTTCTCCCACACGTCCCAAAAAGGCAGTGTTGGTCACATTGATTACATTTTGTGCTAACAGGGTCAGAAAAATAGGATAGGTTACTTTGAATATGTTTTTATTGGAAGTCAAGTTCTTTACTTTTTAGTCATCCGTCTTAAGCCGGACCGGTTTACATTTCTCTTCTTTTGCAAATATACAAAAAAGGAAAGATAAATCAACAGGGATTATTATTTGAATCCTGTTTGATTAGAATAAAAACGAACGGAAATACATTCAATATAAAAGGAAAAACAAGGCACTATATTCTTAAAAGTCACTGCTCATTCTTTGTTCCACTTAAAACTTGTGATTAGATATATTCTATTAAATGACTGTTTTTAAATTACACTCAAACTTTTCAATTTTATAATTTTGCGCTACTAAAAGTGTGAAATATATAACTTTTTCCAAAAATTATGCAACAAAAACAAGGTTAAAAGGACTTAATTTTGTCATGTGTAATAAATGATATTTTTGAAAATAGCAGGCAATGCACTGAGTATAAAAACATATGGAATTAAACTAATAATTTAAATATTTTACGATCATGAAAGAAGACAAGATTAAGAAAGTATTGATTGCACTTGACTATGATGTAACCTCTAAAAAAGTTGCTGAAGAAGGTTATTCTTTGGCTCACTCCATGGGAGCGGAAGCCATTTTATTGCATGTAATTTCCGAATTACCGGTGTATTATTCCGAGTCCAACTACACGCATGAATATAAGGTGGATTTACTGGGCGATTTAAACAAAACTACCCAGGCGTTTTTGGATAAAATAAAAAAACATTTGGGGGATGATGCTGTTCAGACGGTGTTAAAAGATGGTGAAATTGCCGATACTATATTGAAAACGGCTAAAGAGATGAACGCAGATATTATTGTCGTTGGGTCGCACAGTCGCAAATGGTTGGAAACTATTATCCTCGGAAGCCAGGCTGAAGATGTAATAACGAATTCACCGATACCTGTTTTAATAGTTCCGATAAAGAAAAAAGAAGATTAAATATAATTTATTCAACGGGTGCTATAAATTGCCTGATTTAAAATAAAAAAGGTTAGAACATCGGATAGTGAATATGTGTTCTAATTTTATATTAATACTGCACAATTTGTTTTAATACATGGTTTTATGCTAAAAAATTAAGGAGGTATGTATATAAATTTAATTAAATAATAATAGAACAAATGAACGAGGCAGAAAAAAATAAAAACAGTACGATAGGAGAAGATAATATCAAAGCGCAACACGAACATAAATTCCATTGGAAAGTAATCCATCATAGTTGGATATTCTGGATTTTTGCATTATTAATGTTACTAGGAATCCTTTATTTTACACTGACTTTTGGCTTCGCGTTGATTCCTTATTAATCATCTGACTAAGCAGAATCTGCCAGGGGCATTAACTCACACATTTTGGTTGAATGGGTGTTTCTGAGAGTATCGGCTTTCCGGAACACCTTAAATCAATTTATGTCGGATTAGGACGTTTTGGTGATAATCAATAAATTCAATTGAATTTTTTAGAAACATCTGAAAAATAAACCGACTGAGAAAGAATTTACATAAACCGATTGAGGAATAATAAATTTTCTGATTAAACCTGTAAAAAAAGAACTGTAAAATGACTATCACTTCAACTTCGTTTATAAAAAAGCTACTGCTGTTGTTTCTTGTCATAGCAGGATTGTACTATGCCCGGGTATTTCTGATTCCGCTAAGTATTGCAGGCATTTTGGCAACTCTGTTTTTACCATTTTGTCAATGGATGGAGAATAAGAGAATACCGAAAGGACTGGCTCCGGTACTCTGCCTGTTGGTTTTATTGCTGGTCATTGTGGCAATTGTGGCTCTGATTACCTGGCAGATTACCGACCTGACAAAGGATTTCGGCTTACTCACCCAGCGGGCTGAAGGCATCGGTGACAACCTCCAGAAATACATATTTAACACCTTTGGCATTACAGCCAAAAAACAACTTCAACTCCTCAATAATGAACAACTGTCAATTACAGGTACCATGCAGGTAGTGGCAGGTTCGGTGGTATCACTGACTACTGATTTCATTCTTGTAATGGCTTATATCTTTCTTTTACTCTATTTCCGTAGTCATATCCGCAGTTTTATACTTAAACTGGTCCCTACAGCTCAACAAACCGAAATGAACAAAATGCTCACCGGCATAACCTTTGTATCCCAGCAATACCTGCTTGGATTAGCCAAAATGATTGCCTGTTTGTGGATTATGTATGGCATTGGCTTTAGTATAGTCGGTGTAAAAAACGCGCTTTTCTTTGCCATTCTGTGTGGATTGTTGGAGATTATTCCTTTTATAGGCAATCTGACAGGTACTTCGCTTACTGTGCTGGTCTCTATCGTTCAGGGAGCCGGAATGCCTATGGTAATAAGCATTGTTGTTACCTATCTGGTGGTTCAGTTTATTCAGGAGTGGATCCTGAGCCCCATTATTGTAGGTACTCAGGTTAAAATTAATGCTTTTTCCACCATTATTGCCATGGTGCTTGGTGAACTAGTATGGGGTGTAGCGGGTATCTTTCTGGCCATTCCGCTTCTTGCCATGTTTAAAATTGTTTGTGACCACATTGAATCTTTAAAACCCTATGGCTTTTTAATCGGTGAGATTAAGACCACAAAAAGAAAACCGGGCTTCATCACAAAATCTATAAACAAGATATTTAAAAATAAAAAATGATGTTCCGTCTTATAAGTAATTAATAGTTTAAAATGAACAATTATTAATTGCCGGGACACTGAAAGGTAAGCTTTTGTAGATGATCAAACATATCATTTACCTATCTACAATTACTTAAGTAAATGGAACAATATAATGTCTTGTTTTATTTCGTCAACTAATATGACCTCTCCCCCTGCACTCTCCCAAGGAGAGGGTGATAGAGCCGAGGGTTAATGAAGTTTTATTTAATTGAATGGACATTATATATTTCCTACTACTTAATTGGATACAACGCCAGGGGAACTATACTTAAATTCAGACTTGACGGATTGCTGATTTGACCTGTTTAGTTCACCATCCTGTTTTGATACGACTTTCAAACACGGAACATCAAACCTTTCAAACATCAAACATCAAACCTTTCAAACTCTTCAAACGTGGAACACGGAACACAGAACACGGAACACTGAACACAGAACGCGGAACGCGGAACAGCGTTCTATCCAAGTTCATTCAGATTTTCCATTTTCTTTTTTTCCAGGAACTCATAGATGCCACCCAGGTGTTCCCGAATCTTCTTATTGCCAATTTCGTAAACCTTGGTAACAAGGCCATCCAAAAACTCACGGTCGTGTGAAACAATGATGGCAGTTCCGTCATACGCCTTGATGGCTTCTTTCAATACTTCTTTTGAAGGAATGTCCAGGTGATTGGTCGGTTCATCCAGTATCAGCAGGCTGACCGGCTCGAGCAGTAAACGTATCATTGCCAACCGGCTACGTTCTCCTCCTGAAAGTACTTTCACCCTTTTATCCGAAGCATCGCCACCAAACATAAAGGCACCTAAGATATCACGTAACCGGGTACGGACATCACCCACTGCAACATAATCAACCGTTTCAAAAACTGTCAGGTTCTCATCAAGCAAGGAAGGCTGGTTTTGAGCAAAATATCCGATTTTTACATTATAACCCAGTTTTAGTGTTCCCGAGTAATCAATTTCATCTAAAATACATTTGATAAGCGTACTTTTTCCTTCTCCGTTTTTACCCACAAAAGCAACTTTCTCACCCCTGTTGATAATCATTCCGATGTGATCAAGCACGACATGGTCGTCATACGCTTTGGATAAATTCTCAATTTCCACGGGTATAGCTCCCGAACGGGGTGCCGGGGGAAATTTTAGATGAAGCCGTGAAGTATCTTCCATATCCACTTCCAGACGTTCAACTTTATTCAGTTGTTTGATACGTGACTGAACCTGTACAGCTTTTGTAGCTTTACTACGGAAACGGTCAATAAAATCTTCGGTTTCCTGAATCATCTTCTGCTGATTCTCGAAGGCACGAACCTGTTGGTCATGTCGTTCCTGACGGAGCTGCAGGTATTTGGAATAATTTACATCGTAATCGTAAATCCGGCCCAGTGAAATTTCAATGGTGCGGTTTGTAACTCCATCCATAAATGCCTTATCGTGGGATACCAATAATATGGCACTCGCCGTAGTTGCCAGAAATGTTTCGAGCCACTGGATGGATTCTATATCCAGGTGATTGGTCGGTTCATCCAACAGCAGTATGTCCGGAGTCTGTAATAATATTTTCGCCAACTCAATACGCATACGCCATCCGCCACTGAATTCCGAACATTGCCTGTCGAAATCACTTCTAAGAAACCCAAGTCCGAGAAGGTTCTTTTCTATCTCGGCATAAAAATTTCCACTATTGATAATTTGCATGTGTTCGTAAGCGTTGCTCAGCTTATCAATAATCTGAGCATACTCATCACTTTCGTAATCAGGCCGGTCAGTAAGTTGTTGGGTCAACAGGTCAATTTCAGTCTGCAGTTTAATGATGTGGTCAAAGGCTTTCTCAGTTTCCTGCATCACGGTTGTACCCTCATTGTGAATCATGTGCTGAGGCAAATAACCGATGGTCAAATCGGGAGATGAAATGATACTGCCGCGTGTGGGTTGTTCGTGCCCGGCAATTAATTTTATAAGCGTGGATTTTCCTGCACCATTTCGACCGACTAAAGCTATCTTATCTTTCGGATTTATAAGAAATCCTATACTGTCTAATAATCTTCTTCCGTCAAATTCTACTGTAAGTTGTTCTATTGAAATCATTCTTGTCTTTTGAGCAACATCATGCTCTTTATCAGTTGTTTTATTTTCGTTGTCCTGTATCTTTTTTAATCAACCAAATTCCAACGAAATTTCGTTCATCCTTCACAGGGTAAGTTATTATTTGTAGTTCTATTCAGTCAGCCATTAAACGTATTGTTTTAGGCATCTGATTAGTTTGATATTGAATAAAGGAACATCTCCGTAAACAGGACCGACTGTTTATTCAGTTGTTCATTTACTTTAGGTGGTACTGCTCTGTTTCCATATTTTTCGGATGTTGAAAGGAATACATTTCTAAGACCTTCGAGTACTATGAGGTATAATTCAGCATATTCTTCGATATTAAATGCTTTAAAATCGTTTGATTGTATTCCTTTCTGCAGGATGTCTTTCACAAAATTCCGCTCTTTTATATTGAATCCCTTTAATGAAGAACTTGAAAGTGGTTTAGTCTCTAACGAATTATCGGAAACCAGGCTACTTAATGTTAATAGTTTTTGAAGCAATTTTATTTCCTTTCTTGTATATTCTAACAGCTTTGATTTTGCATCATTCGAATTACTTACTATTTTATTTATCTCCTCACTAAATTGTTCCAGTTCTCTTTCCCTGAGTGCATTGAAAATTGTCTCTTTGTCTTTAAAGTAATAATAAAGAGATGCTTTTGACATGTTAAGCCTGCCTGCAATGTCAGTCATGGTTGTTTTCGTAAAACCATAAATAGTAAATAATTCGCGGGCAGCATCAATTATGTCATTAGCTTTATTCGTTGACATTTAGCAATTTATTAGTTTGTTATTTGACTATTTTTTTCGAATCGTCAAAATTACTGTTTTTTTTGTACCTAACGACAAAGACTGGACATCTTTAATGATTTTTTATGAGTGTGTTATACCCTTGCTCCTGAACTTTGAATCAACCAGATTGTTTACAGTACTAACTAAAGCAATCAAAATGAAAATGAAAGTAGAAATATGGAGTGATGTAGTATGTCCGTTTTGTTATTTGGGAAAGCATAAGTTTGAAAATGCATTGGCTCAATTTGCAGATAGAGAATACATAGAAGTGGAATGGAAGAGTTTCCAGCTAAACCCCGGGTTGGTAACCGACACAACCATTAATATCAACCAGTATCTGGCAGAAATGAAAGGTTTCCCCATTGAACAAGCCATACAGATGAACGACCGGTTTTTACAGTCAGGAAAACCATTGGGACTGGTATATAATTTTGATAAAATTATTGTAGCGAACAGTTTTAGGGCTCAGAACCTGATTCATTTTGCTAAAAATCAGGGGAAGGACAATGACATCGAAGAACGTTTGTTCAAAGCTTACTTTACCGAAGGGAAAAATATCGATGATATTCCTACTTTGGTATTACTGGCAACAGAAACGGAACTGAACATTTACGGACTCGAGCAAGCCCTCGAAGACAACATGTTTGATGTTAATGTGCAAAATGACATTACCGAAGCAAGCCAGCTTGGAATACATGGCGTCCCATATTTCGTTTTTAATCGCAAATTTGTAGTGAATGGTGCCCAGGAAACACCTGTGTTTCTGGAAGCATTAAAAAAGTCCTTTACTGCGTGGTGCAAAGATCATCCCGAGATAAAACGAACTGCGCCCACTTACGGTTATAAACCTGCCTGAAAGTCGCCCTCCCATTTCTTGTCGTAGCATCCTTCTTCCGTCACCCTCCCACTTCCTGATCCATCAGAATGATTTAAATATAGAAGTGGGAGTGAGACTTCATGTCACGAAAACCTTTTGTCGTACGAAGTACACAAAAGCGTTTATTTTGACCGGTAATGTTATTTGAAAAAATCAGCTCTATTGAGTAAACGTTTTTGTGTCTCTTTCCCCGACGACAAAAAGTTTTGCTGTTTAGTCTCGTTCCCACATCCAGGATTATGAATAAACCTTTTGTCGTACGAAGTACACAAAAGCGTTTATTTCGACCGGTAAAGTAATTTGAAAAAATCAGCTCTATTGAGTAAACGTTTTTGTGTCTCGTTCCCCGACGACAAAAAGTTTAGCTGTTTAGTCTCGTTCCCACATCCAG
>Ga0302206_1000353_pt1 | contig 18605 bp, 22 predicted proteins | sample II_Fen_E2_1_FD_194581 | JGI IMG/M metagenome (GOLD analysis project Ga0302206, IMG submission 194581) | Peat permafrost microbial communities from Stordalen Mire near Abisko, Sweden - II_Fen_E2_1 | ecosystem: Environmental > Terrestrial > Soil > Wetlands > Permafrost | place: Sweden: Abisko...
TTTTTCGCCGTTTACCAATTTCGTCCTGCCGGCTCTGGATAATTCCATCTACATAAACAAGTATATCTTTCGCCGGGACTGGCAAAAATTGCGCCATGGTGTCTTGCACGCCGGGATAGCTTTTCGGCTAAAGCACCAGGACTGATGGTCGGCGTGACTGCGCCACCAACGCTTACTGCTTATACCCGCGAACCGTTAGCATTTATGCGCGGCTCCGCCAACGCCGCTGACAATTTACTTATGACATGACAGTTACGCAACCGTGACAAATCGCACAAATGCTAACTAAAAAAGCAGGGATTCAGTAGCACCCAATTATCAAAATTCTTGTAAGTTTGACAATAAGCACTAATAGATACGAGTTATGTCACATTTTCTGTCTTCGATTAATATTCATAAAAACCGAAAAAAGCACTCAGATTAGCATTGTGCGTAATAATAGAGATACCATGAGAATATCACATTTTTTAATTATTGCAAGTATTATATTATACTGTAATAGTTGTACTAGCCACAAAAAACCTGATACTAAAGTTCAGGATTTCACACTTAATATAGAATTTATACCAGCACTATTCAGGACAGGTTTATGTGTTATACAGAAAGAGGGATTGAATAATACAATGTCTCTAGATTTCATTTATAAGCGAAAAGATAGGATTCCAGAGGACACTATCAAAGCTAAAATTCGAAATACAGCCTACTTATCCACTTTTTATAGAGATTATACTGGAGATACTCTCCTTGTTGACTCTGTTGAAACAATAACTCTCGAAAATGGAAAGATCGAGAACTTTATTAAAAATTTACATAGCGATTTAATAACACAAAATGATGTAAATAAAGATTGGATAGGGTTAGATGGTTATGCAATTCGTATTAATTATAAAACTGATTCTATTAATCGCAGCTTTATATATAGATCCCTGAGTCCGGACGACACAACACAGTATAGACTATTAAGAAAAATCGTGTCATTTATGGACGAAAACCTTAAAACAGAAATCTCCAAGATTTATACAAAAACATGGAAAGAAATTCTTAAAAATTAACAACATGCAATACCCTGACAATTCGCTTCATCGTGACAGTTTTAAAATAAGCACAAATGCTAAAAGCTAATTAGACATTATTGATCTCACTGATCGAGCGATATACAACTAGATAAACATGGAACAAAATCCAATATCCATCGCAGAATTGATAGCTATAATGCTATTCCTTGGCTCGATCACTTATCTACTTGGTATCGCCTTTCAAATTTATGTTCTCGTCAAGAATAAAAAAACATTTATCGTAAGCCTGACAGTTATTATCTTAACAAGAGTATTAACGATAATCAGCTCATATTTCATTTGGAGATCATGGCCAACAGATATAGATGATATGCTACTATTCCTGTTTTCTCCAACTTTAATCTCAGAAATAATACTAAGTCCTTTAATACTAATAATATTTAAAAACCGTATTACCCCCGCGAGACATAAAAAAAATACCACGTAACACTCCCATGACAAATCCTTCTCCCCAGCCGGGACTTGAAAACCTTGACAAATTTCAGATATCGTGACAAATTCTCTACTACGGGACAGTTTTAAAATAAGCACAAATGCTAACAAGCGGGTTTAATTAATGGCCTTCGGCAGCCCGGACAGCTTCGTAATCAACCCCAAAGTCTATGCTGATAACTCTTATTCACTTATTAAATTTTGCGGCACCCAGACAAATCCTGCATCCGTGACAAAGTCTACTGGGCTGCCGGCCGACGCGCAGTTGGCAGCGTTTTTTGCTCGCCGTTTAGAAAGTTCACCATGACAAGAAACTTCGCAGCACTTACCCGGACTCATACGTAATCGGCTTTTACCCTGACACGAGGCTTTGCACTTTTCTACCAGGACTGGCAAAAAACTCGCCAGCCCCGACGCCCCTCCTTCGTCGGGGCAGGCTCCCGGCCACTAATCAAACCGCCTGCCGTTATGGTTAATTCGATGGCTCCATGACAGTTAGACAACTCTTAAAGAACTAACCATAACTCAAAAGCGAGGTTCAGATATCCTGACAAATCCTGCTTCGTCACTAGGATTTGTACCATTGACAAATTCATAAAACTGGACTACTCCTGCTCTTCTGCCGGGATTTGGAACCTTGACAGATTTGTTTAAAAACATGACTGATATGCAGCAATCATGAATCTAGCCAGTCTTTGCAGAGTACAAATAAATATTTGACAAAATGAGGATACAAACCGGACAATTTTAAAATTGAAAATAGAGACTCTTTAATATGTGTTGAAATCTTTTAAATATTATAATCCTTGAAAATGAGCCCTAAACAATTTTTTACAGTCATGATAGTATGTGCTAGTTTCAATACAGTTTTAGCACAAAAAGACACTATTCCTGATTCAAAATTCTTCCCCCAAACAGGAGAAGATAAAAATGTAGCCATTATTTTAATTGGAGGTTCGGAAGGAGGTCTTCCAAATTATTATAAGATTGAGCGTTTTAATAAACTTGGATATCCATGTTTGGTGGTTGGCTATTTTGGCACTAAAAGTACGCCTGACAGGCTGGAAATGATACCTCTTGACTATTTTGAAGAAGTAATAAATACTTTTAAATCTAAACCAGAAGTCCGAGGTAAGAAAATTGTAGTTTATGGAGGTTCTAAAGGTGGAGAACTCGCTCTTTTACTTGGCTCAAAATTTAAACAAATACAGGGTGTTATTGCCGGAGTACCCAGTTCTGTGGTTTTCCAAGGCATTGGGGGCCGTCGTGTATCAAGTTGGTCATACAAGGGTGAACAAATTCCCTTTGTCCCTTATGCACCTTTCGACTACAGTAAAATTGTTAATTCTCAATATGTTGAATTATACAGACGATCATTAGAGCAGACAGATGCTGTTAAGAAAGCTTTAATTAATGTTGAGAATATCAATGGTCCAATCCTTTTAATAACCGGAAAGGAAGATAAAATGTGGCCGTCCAGTCAAATGGCTGATATGATAATTAAAAGACTTGATGAAAAAAAATTCCCTTTTTGGTATAAACATTTTGCGTATCAAAATGCTGGACATAGTTTTAGCGAACATTCCACACTTGGATGAACTGCAGAAGGAAATAAACAGGCTGGCATTGATTCAGAAAAGAGAATCTTTGATTTTCTTGAGAGATTATCTAAACAGTAATATCATTTTGACAAATTTATAACACTGGACTAATCCTGCCTTTATGCCGAGATTTGGAACCTTGACAAATTTGTGCGTTGTGACAGTTTTAAAATTGAACTAACCATAACAAGCGGGTGTGGTGCAATAAGCTTCCCTCTGTGCGGGACAAGTTGTCATAATTTTGCGCCTCATAACGAGATAGTTACAACTGGACAATTGACTTTTCGTCCGTTTACCAATTTCGTCCTGCCGGCTCTGGATAATTCTGTTTACATGGACAAGTAAATCTTTCGCCGGTCCCGATAGCTCCCGATAGTTATCGGGACGGGATGGCAAAAATTGCGGCACCTCGACCCTTCGCTAGCGCTCTGGGCAGGCTCCTTCAGCACCTAATCAAACCGCCGGGCCGTTAGGCGTCAGAGTTGGTCAACGCCCCAGACTGTCTTCGCTAGAGAATTTATCGTGACAAGTAAATTTCGTGTGTTCTTGCAAGTCTTGATTCACTTCTTACCAAATTTCTGCCTGACGTGATAGTTTTCACCCACTTTGCCTGGACTCACTCATCTGGACAGTTTTTCGGTAACGTGACAAATCCTGCTAATCTACAGGGATTTAGAAACTCCGGTGCCTAATAGCAAAAAAAGTCAAATTCTTTCTTAGCACTTAAGATTTGCATTATTAAAAGAAAGTACTTATCTTTGACGTTAGTAACGCTAAACGGGAAATGATTACCTCTTTTGGGACTAAGGTGACTGAAAAAATATGGAATGGGGATAGAGTTAAAAACCTTCCCAAGGATATACAACAAATTGGAAGGAGAAAATTAAGGATGCTTAATAACTCACAGAATTTGATTGATTTAAAAATTCCACCCTCAAATAAGCTTGAGAAACTTTCAGGCAAGATGAGTGACTTTTACAGCATCAGGATTAATGACCAGTGGAGAATCGTATTTAAATGGGACGATGGAAACTCAAGTGATGTTACAATAATGGATTATCATAAATAGAATAAAATGAAAAAGCTATCAAATATTCACCCCGGAGAAATACTTCTGGAAGAATTTCTCATCCCTTTGAATATATCTGCTTACAGACTTTCAAAGGACCTTGGAATCCCACAGACCAGAACATCAGAGATTATCAAAGGAAACAGAAGTATAACTGCCGACACTGCTATACGACTGAGTTACTATTTTGGTAATTCTGCTAAATTCTGGCTTGGACTTCAGAACGACTTTGATCTTGAAGAGCAAAAAAAATTAAAAGCACCTGAATTCAAACATATTAAAAGGCTAAAAGAACACGCTGCCTAGTTATCGTGACTTATTACAAACAATATAACCGAGACCATGATAAATTTCTGCAACTGTGACAATCTTAATCTACTCCGGCGCCTAACACGGACGGTTGGGGTAATAAACTTCCCGCTGTGAGGGACAAGTTGTCACAATTTTTGCGCGCCACCTGGACAATTTTATCGTGAAATGATTTTAGTTTAAATCCAGGTAAATCTCGTTGGAAATATGTAAATTTGTCATTGATTATGATTTCACAATACATTGATATAGAAATTGATAAATTAACAAGCTCTCTAGAGAATGTTATCACTGGGGATAGTTTTCCAACTGATATTATTGTTATGGATCTAAACGATTTTAAATCTGTTACAAAAAAGGATGGATGGCTTTTTAATTGGAAAGAAGAATTTAAAAGACCTGATAGGGACGTCTATAAACTTACTATTGTTAACAACCAAAATGTAATTCAAGGATTAGTAAGTCTCTCAGTAAAACCTGATCATGTCTTTATGCATTTGATTGAGTCTGCTCCATTTAATAGAGGCAAACGCAAAGTTTATGCAGGTGTTCCTGGGAATCTGGTTGCTTTTGCTTGTAAGCTCTCGTTTCAGAGAGGATTTGAAGGATATCTTTCTTTTCTCTCTAAAACTAATTTAATGGATCATTATGAGAAAACTCTCGGCGCTACTAATGCTGGGGGACAATTAATGGTTATAAATACTGCAGCTGCTTTAAGATTGACAAACAAATATTTCGATAAATAAAATGGGACTGATTAAGGAACCTGAGGGTATTGATTTCTTCGTTGATTCTAGACCTCTCACTAAAGAGGAAGAAAAGATGATTAGTGATTTTATCAAGGCTGACAAGAAAAAACACAAGAGGAGAAAGCTGGCCAAAATAAAAGCGAAAGTTTAACAAGCGGGTTATAATTAATAAGCTTCCCGCTGTGCGGGACAAGTTGTCACAATTTTTGCGCTCATAACGAGATAGTTACATCTGGACAATGGACCTATTCTCCGCGTGCCAAATTCGTACTGCCATCTATGGTAATTTCATCTCTCCTGGACAAATTTATCTTTCGCCGGTACCGATAACTCCCGATAGCTATCGGGACGGGATGGCAAAAATTGCGCTCCAGAACAAAAAAATACATGAATTGTTATCCTTTAAGAACTAATCGATTCGAGAGAATATGATAATGGATAACAAACCTTCTTTTGCACCATAGCTATTTATCCCAAGTGGGGTAAAGGACATATCTTTTTACTCAAAAGCATTCGGAGCAATTGAAATCCTCAATTTGAAAAATGCTCTTAAGGCTGGAGGCATCCTCATTAGCCCTGCTCAGGACTATGATTATGGTTATCGGCAAGGGGATATTCCTGACCCGTTCGGACATCAGTGGCGGAACTAAATTTTACAGGTAATGAATATAGAGATAATTAAAAGACCCTTCAGTTTAGACATATATGGTCTTTCCGGTACAGCTATCAATAAAGACTATTTTGGAACAGCCTTCCAGCTAAGTGGAAAAATGTGGCAAATAGTCAAGTCAAAAAAATTAAAAAATAAAGGACTTAATGTTTGGGTTTATGAGCCTGATGAAAAGGTTTTTACTGGTATTGAACTTGACGATACACCCGAAAATGACAGTGGGTTGGAGCCCAAAAGTATTACTCTTCTGAAATATGCTTACTATAAACATATCGGCCCTTATAATCTCATAAAACAAGCAGGACAAGCTATGTCAGATGAAATAAAGCAAAGAGGTTTTAAAACAGGTTTGCCATACATTGAAATTTATGGACATTGGACTAACGATGAAACTAAACTGGAGACTAAACTTTTGATGAGTTTGATATAGGATATGGATCTCACACAATAAAATATGCTGATGGAACAAGCAAAGAGTTTTATCAAATTGGTTTGAGTGCAAACAAAACCGGAATCTCTGTCTACATTCTTGGTATCAATGATAAGACATACTTAGCCCAAAAGTATGGAAAAGAACTAGGCAAGGCTAGAGTGAGCGGATATTGCATTAGGTTCAAAACTCTGAAAGATATAAACTTTGATATACTTCAAGCGGCAATACGATATGGGAACACCCGGCAATCAAATTTATTGAGTTAATAATTCTGGAATTTTACAACCTCGACAAATTCGTGTCTGCCTGACAATTTAAATCTACTCCGGCGCCTAACAAGCGGGTTTGATTAATTATTCAACAGCCGATCAGATATCGTACCGGTACCCTAAAGCTATATAACATGACAATTACTGTACGCAATAAGTGTCTCAAATGTTAACAGAAAAAATATGATTTCACCTGACAACCGGAATTCAGATTACTTTGTAACACTGATTTTTATCAGATTCTACAAGCCATGCAGGTTCCCCTTATTCAGACCAAATGAACAAAATTATTATTAAACATGTTAATACTAAAAAGTGAGAAATTAATTAGCGATTCTACTTTCCAATAACGATTTATACTGACATAACAGACAGGAAGAATGAGAAAACTGATAATGTGGAATATCATGACCCTTGACGGTTACTTTGAAGGAAATCAAAACTGGGACTTGTCTTTTCATGATTCTGTTTGGGGACAAGAGCTTGAAAAACTAAGCCTTGACCAATTACATTCAGCAGATTCCCTTATTTTTGGACGTGTAACCTATGAAGGCATGGCGGCATATTGGATTAAGGCGGAAGGAGAAATTGCCGACCTAATGAACAGAATCCCCAAAGTTGTTTTCTCTAAAACACTAAAATCTGCCGAATGGAACAACACGACTCTGATAAGTGAAAATGCTGCTGACGAAATCAAAAAACTTAAAGTGAAAAGCGGTAAGGATTTATATGTTTTCGGTAGTGCAAACCTTTCGGAGACTTTTATAAATGACAACCTTTTTGACGAATACCGGATTGGAATTGCACCGGTTATTTTAGGTAGCGGACGACCACTTTTCAGACAAGCTAATTCTCCTAAAAATTTATCTCTCGTTTCGACACAGCAACTATCAACAGGAGGAGTGATTTTGAAATATGCGAAATAAAATCAGCTATTTATAGAACAGCAATTAACAAAAGATTATGATTTGTTTTTTATTAAAAAAGGAGGTTTCCCATGTCAAATCTTATTGATTTTGAAAATGTATCCTTAGCGGGATTAGAGTCCTCACCAGTATCGAAATCACTTGCAGGTTTACGCGCTAACGAATCAAGGTATTTTAAGAACAAATACAATCACGATTTTACTGTTAGCCCTGCAGCCAAAAGCAAAGATGTACTTGAATATGTTAATAATATTCTTTTAATTGAACGTAATATTACAATTTCATCCAAACCTCTTGAAACATCAAATTTCATAGTTGAGGACTTAAAATTTACCTACATTTTCTTTGAGAGCGGACTGTCAGTCAACGTTATGTATTCAATTAAGGATCCTAAAAAAAGAGCGGTGGGCTTTAAGCTTTCAGAAGGTATGGAAGTACCAAAAGAGCTGGTTGAGAAATTCAAGTTTGCAAAACTAAAATCAAAACTTGCAGGAATAATTCGTGGTTCTTTTTTTGTAATTAAGGGGCAATATTAAGACTATTGAATTATCATTTGACTGACGGGCAGCCTTCCGTAAATTCGACTTACACCACTATTAGTTGTTGATTAACAACAATAAGTAGAGTAATTACAACTAATAGTATCTATATTTTTGATGCTCCTGGAATAGAGTCAGGTTATCTTTGTAGTGTCACAAAAAATATAAACTAAAAAATAAAATCTATGTTAACCACTACAATGATTGGCAATAAAATTGCAGAAGCGCGAAAGAAAATAAATATCTCTCAAGCTGAGCTGGCTCAACGTCTGTTTATCAGTTCACAAGCAGTCGGAAAGTGGGAGCGCGGAGAATCAATGCCTGACATTATTACTTTTAACCGTCTGACGGAAATTCTGGGTATTGACCTTAATTATTTTTCAGAAAGCTTCAAATCTGATGCCACTGAATCCGCTGGCCATCGTATGGCACACATTGAGTCTAAAGTTAAGCAATCGGATGAATTGACTACCGGAAATCATCCTGATCGCAATCGGGGGAAAAAACTCAATTGGGATATGTCACGTGGGAATTGGATGGGTGCTGACTTCTCCGGTTTAAAAAATCTAAATAAAAAATTCAGTTCCTCCAACATGTTTCGCTGCCTGTTTATTGGCTCAGATATGTCGGGACTTCTTCTGAAAAGCAATAATGTTGATAGCTGTGACTTTTCAGGTTCCGACTTCAGCAGCAGCCAAATTCAAAATTCAAACTTTAGCAACAATCTATTTAAAGACTGTTCACTGCAAGAAACTGAATTTACAGAAAGCTATATTTGCGGCTGCGATTTCACCGGCGCTGATTTTACCGGTGTGGTTGTTAAATCTGGTGGCATAGCGAAAAATACAATTGCTGATGCTGTGTGGAACAACACTTCTTTTATTGATACTCAGATTGCCGATATAGTTTTCGCCGGTACATTGGAAAACTGCTCTTTTGAAAACTGTGGCTTTAAAAAGGTTACATTCCAGAATGCAACACTTATTAACACTTTCTTTAAAAACAAAAACCTGAAAGGGATTCGATTTATAGACTGTCAGGCCGACAGGATGACTTACGAATTCCTGAAAAACGGGAAAGCTGATTTAAACGGTATCACGTTGTTAACACCATAAAGCTGGCTATAAGACTTCACTCAATTATCAGATAACTCTTCATAAACATTTTGACTTTAAAAATGTTTAAGAAACAAACCAGAAGCGCAAGCGACATAATAATGCAAATAATATGAATCCAAAAGTTGACTGGTTTTTTAATAAAGCAACAAAGTGGCAGAAAGAATATGCAGAATTAAGAACCCTCGTTCTTGACAGTGGTCTGACAGAAGAGTTGAAATGGGGTTGCCCCTGTTACACATTTCAGAATAGCAACATTGTTTTAATACATGGATTTAAAGACTACTGTGCTTTGTTGTTTATGAAAGGGGCCCTGCTAAAGGATGAAGAGCGTATTTTAATCCAGCAGACTGAGAATGTACAGGCATCTAGACAAATCCGGTTCACACAATTGCAAGACATCCTGAAAAAGGAAGCAATCCTGAAGGCATATATTCAGGAAGCCATTATTGTTGAAAAAGCAGGTTTAAAGGTGGAGTTAAAAAGGACGACCGAATTTCATATGCCTGAAGAATTTAAGATCGTCTTAGATGAAATGTCTGAATTGAAAACAGCTTTTGAAGCACTTACACCCGGACGCCAAAGAGGTTACCTGCTATATTTTTCTTCACCTAAACAAGCTAAAACACGTGAAGCAAGAATAGAAAAATGTATTCCGCAAATACTCAAGGGAAAAGGATTAGACGATTAGTATATTTGCTGACAAAATCAATTTAATCCTGACTCAATGGAGAAGCTTTTACCAATTAACACATTAGAAGACATTCATCCACAATATCGTCAAACCCCGATAGGATTACTTCTGGAGTTTCATAACCTGAACCGGCCACCTGAGACTTTTGATAAAGCTCAGCTGCTTGTTGGGATGTGCATGGATAATCGGAAACACCTTCATATGCCGGATAACTTTGCTTTTATCATTCGCTCAGGAGGAGCAAATTTAAGGTACAGTGAATTTAAGGTATCCTATGCAATTGCAGTAGGACAAGTCAGCTACATTGCTCTTATTGGGCATAATAACTGCGGAATGGTCAATTTAGTTTCACGTCAGAACGAGTTTGTTGACGGGTTAGTTACAAGAGCAGGATGGCCCAGGGAAAGAGCAGAAGAGCATTTTATGCAGTTTGCTCCAATGTTCGAAATTGGCAACGCGGCTGACTTTATTTTAAGCGAGACAAAACGACTGCGGCTGAGGTATCCCCGGATTATGATTGCCCCACTATTTTATCTGGTTGAAGACAATAAACTATACTTCATTGAAGAAAGATAAAGTGCATCATTTAAGTTCTTAGTAACAGTGAACACTTAATCACAGATTCTATGATACATTATTTTTAGTCAAATCAAGATTAATAATCCTAATAAATATGAAAACTATACTGTTCGTAATTACTCTTCTATTATGAACATCCCAATTATCTGTTAAGCTTTCGAAATACGAAACTACCTTAAATATATTTAAAGTATTTCGACAAAGAGTATGTTTAAGGCTCTGTCTGCAGCAATAATATAAATATATTTAAATTTTTCTGACAGAAATAACTATTTTTATGTACATTTGTTACGAAAATATAAATATAATTAAAGAAATTTGAATGACTAAAGAGGAATTAGGTCAGAAAATAAAGGAAAGAAGAAAGACCATTTCAATGTCACAAAACAAACTCGCAGAATACACCGGATTGTCTGTAGTAACGTTATCTCAGATTGAAAGTGGCAAGGCGAACCCATCATTTGAGACTCTGAATGAGATTTTTCACTTTCTGAATCTCGATATTCTGGTAGTAGTAAAGAATAATAAATGAAGTTAAAAGTAATATATAAAGGAAAATTCATTGCTGGCTTACTCTGGAGAGATGAACAGGGATATCATTTTGAGTATGAAGATGAATACTTATTGAATGAAACCACTTTTCCCATAACAGTGAATATGCCTAAATCTCAGAAAAGATTTAACTCAGACAGATTATTTGCAAATTTTCAATCAATGCTGAGTGAAGGGTTCAACAGGGAATTACAATGCAAGGCATTAGGAATTGAACATAATGATGATTGGAGTCTGCTGATGTCCACATGCGAAAAAGATACCATAGGCGCAATAACAATTGAAAAAGCAGAAGATTAATGGCCAATTGCAACGGTTGTCTAAAGGAGAATATTGATGGTTTCTGTTCATCATGTGAAACGAAATTGTTCGACAGATCAAAAGTTCCAATCCAGCTTGAATTCAATTGGAACGATATACAGGATAGGATTATAGGGCAACCTGCAGGATTTAGTATTTCAGGAGTACAGGCTAAAGGATTTATAGGCAGAAATAAAAATTATCTTTTAGCTCCCAACAGGGATGTCGAATCGATGTACATTATAAAACCATTTTTGGATTCAAGAAGGACATTATACTTTGATTCACCAGCAAATGAACATCTGACCATGACTATGGCAGATCTAATGTTCAAGATCCCAACAGCAAAATGCGCTTTAGTAAGATTCGCTAATGGCGAACCAGCATACCTTACAAGAAGATTTGACAGGGATAAAGATGGGAAAGCATTACGTCAGGAAGATTTTGTTTCTGTACTGAATGCTACTCCCGGGGCAAACGACCACGGACTGTACAAGTATAATTCATTCGCTTATGAAGATGTTGGAAATCGGCTTAATCCTGCAGATCAGATAAGTTTCCTCAGAATTCTTATTTTCAATTTTCTCACTGGAAACGGGGATGTTCATTTAAAAAACCTTTCTCTCCTGGAATCCGCTGATGGAGATATGTTACTATCTCCTTCCTATGATTTGATGAACACAAAACTTCATATAAATGATGCAAATATAGCAATGAACCTCTTCAAAGAAATGGAGAGAACAAAACACGATTTGCTGAATACCACATACAACTATAAAATTGGAGACTTCCTCGAGCTGGGAAAAAGAATCGGAATCAGAGAAAGGCTATTGCCATCTATTGAAAAAAAATTCCGGACAGCTAAAGCAGAGATGTTACTACTTGTTGATAAATCTTTTCTGTCCGACACCGGCAAACATAAGTATAAAGAAGTTGTAGAATTACATCATAACCAATTATTTAACTCATGACAAATTTATAAAAACTTAAAACCTAAAGATATGCATACCAACCGACGCAATTTTCTAAGGCAGTCTTTTGCCTCAGCAGCAGGAATAGCAGCCACTTCAATGTTACCAGTGGATTTATTTGGAAGTGACCTTCACAGTACTTCCCATCCTGATGAAATCATCTTAAAACCCGGGAATCGTCCCAAACCCAAAGATTCAATCAGGTTCTCTGTGATTGGCCTCAATCATGCTCATATTTACGGTATGGTGACTGCCCTGATAAAAGGTGGAGGAGAAATAGTCGCGGTATATTCCAAAGAGCCTGAGTTATTGCCGGGCTTTATCAAACTGTACCCCAACATCAAAGTTGCTAAAAGTGCTGAAGAGATTCTCGAAGATAATTCCATTCAGCTGGTGGCCAGCGCCGCCATTCCGGTTGACCGGGCACCACTTGGCATACGGGTAATGCAATCCGGTAAGGATTTTATGACAGACAAGCCGGGGATCATCACTTTTGCCCAATTCGAAGAGGTGAAAAAAGTGCAGAAAAAAACGAACCGTATTTATTCAATCATGTACAGCGAACGATTAGGAAGTCCTGCCTCTGTTCAGGCAGGAGATTTGGTTAAAGCCGGTGCCATAGGAAAAGTGGTTCAGACTGTAGGACTAGGACCACACAGGATGACACCTAACACTCGTCCGAAATGGTTTTTTGATCCTGAATTGGCTGGTGGAGTCTTATGCGATATAGGCTCTCATCAATGCGATCAGTTTCTGTTTTACACCGATTCAAAACAGGCTGAAGTTAATTTCTCGCAGACAGGAAATTTCAGCACCGTCAAATATCCTAAATATCAGGATTTCGGTGATATGAGTGTACGCAGCTCACATGCTACTGGTTATATTCGTATCGACTGGTTCACCCCGAATGGTCTGGCAACATGGGGCGATGGCCGAACGTTCATTTTAGGAACTGAAGGCTATATTGAAATGCGAAAGTATATTGATATCGCAGGTCGTCCAGGAGGAAATCACTTGTTTTTAGTCAACCAGAAAGAAACAAAGTATTACAATTGCTCAGAGATTTATATGCCTTACGGAGAACAACTTGTAAGCGATGTTGTCAACCGAACAGAAACTGCTATGACTCAGGATCATTGCTTCCTTGCCACTGAACTGGCTCTGACTGCTCAGAAAATGGCTTTTAAATTGAATAGCTGATAACTCAAAAACAACCAATAAGAAATATAAAGTCTCATGTTTTTTGGATTTTTTTCACTTGGATGAAAAGGGGGTTCCTTTCCTGAGCAATGAATATACTTGTGAAATATCTAAAAAGTATGTACCTTTGTTGAATAATTGGTGGACAATGGAGCCTGTAGCCTTAAAAATTAACGACTCAGTCTTAGAAGAAACTGAACTTATTCCCCCTTGTATCAAGAAGATTAGAAACTGTTGCATCAAAGCAACCCTTGATTTTTAAAAATAAGATCAAGTAAGGTAAAATACCTGAGATCAATTAAAGAAGGAATTTGCTTTAGTGAAAGTTGAATCACTTTCAGTAATCCATGATTTTGATGAGATAGATTATGATGATCTAAAGATTTGAGATCCGAATATCGGACTTAAATCCCCAGATTGGTTCTGAATCAGGTATTTCTTAATCTCAGAAAACGATTGCTTTTCCGAAAATTACTTATTATCAAACATTTCGGGAACATCCGAAAATCAAATATAATACTATAGCTCTTATTGGCTTAAAAATATTTTAAAATGAAAAGACTATTCCATCATCATAAGCAATATTTAGTCATTTTATTGTTCTCTCTCTTCGTTTTCCTGATTTCCTGTGAATATGAACCCACGGAAAAATACACTGTAAGTTTAGAAAAGCCAACAGAGGTGCCTTCAATAAATGTTGATCTGAAGCTAATGACAGATACCATTAACTTCTATTGGTCGAGCTCATTAAAGATGATAATAGATGTGGGGAACCTTAAAGTATTAACTGTAAAATACTTTCTCGATAATATCCAGGTTCTTGGAGACAGAAATGGAAATAATTACTCGGTTTTAATAAACTTACCCAAACCCGGAACACATAAATTTAAATTTTCGATAATTACAAATTCCGGAACCAACAGCCTAGGAGACAAACTGGGTGCTGAAGGATATCAGTATGATTCACAAGAATGGATTTTAATTGGGAATACAATAAACGCCCAGAACAATCTGGAATGGAGGATTGATAATAACGCGCTTTCATTTTCGTGGAGTAAATATGACGGTCCTGATTTTAAAATCTACCGGTTGAAAGAATCGGCTAATGGTTCCAGTTATGACATCCCGGCAACAATATTCAGTATCTCATCATATGTCGGCGAATACAGTCAATTCGATTTATATATTGTTGATAATGACAACAAAGAACATCTTTGGGGTACCTGTCGTCTTAATAAAAGTTTACCGGCACTAAAAATCGGCTCAATAAATGGTAAAGTCGGTCTGGTCTGGAATAAAAGCGTATTAAATGACAATATAGCCGAATACCAGGTCTTTCAACAAAGTGATGCATTGCCATGGACAAAGATTGCAACTTTACCTCCTACTGATACCTCCCTGGCGATAACAACAGCCATAAATACATTTGGACCTATGATTAGTTTTTATCTGTATTGTGTGCCAAAAAGTTATACGTATATATCAAATACCTCTCTCTTTAGCTCTTTTCTTCAGTTTGTTAGGGTGTCATTACCTGGTCCGGAATTCAACAGCAACTATGGATTAAACAGTACCGGATTTTATTTCGATAGTCATTCCCAGACCTTAAACAGAAGTATTCTATACAAATATTCTTCGGCAACTGACAGAGTAGAAGTTGTAATGAATTATGTCTGGAACACTAATTTCTCGCCAAATGCAAATTATATGATTACCCCACACGATTCGATAATTGATTTGTATGAAACAGCTTCAAGAACGATATTAAAATCAACAAATATAAAATCCCTCATAAGTAATTTTAGTTCCATAAGTCCTCCAAAAATTGCAGATAATGGTATTTGTATTCTGAATAACAATAATATAGTATATGCTCTTAATCTACTCACCAGCACCATTATCGCCTCAAAAAGCCTTGTGTCAGCAGAAATGAAAATCTCGGCCGATGGGAAGTATTTTTCGATCACCAAGGGGGATTCGCTTTTGATTTATCAGATTAATTCAAACTCAGTGAGTTTTCTTACAGCTCTCAAAAAAGCGGGTGGAGTATTTTTCAGCCTTGATTATGATTTTTGCGCCAACAATCCTGAATTTCTGTACATTTTCGATAACTCCACTCTGTACGTCAGATTGTGTAAAGATCTTTCACTAGTAAGAAGTTTTAAAACAGGCGCCTGGTTTTATAATATCGACTACGCCACACATAAAGTTCTGACAGCCCGTGATGGAAGTAACTGGGATATATATAATTTTGATACAGGGAATCTGGTACAGTCCATTACGGGACTCACGGGAAATCAGAATTACTCATTGCTTAATAATAATACACTCTTCCGATCGGGTTATAAATATGTTTTAGCACCTTAATGTAACAATATTAATTTTAGATATGAAATACGCTCTGATTTTAGTTTTCGTGTGTTTGCAATTTTCAGCCATATCCCTTGCTCAGGAATTAAATTTAAGGCTAGAGTCGGGAATGGGGTCTGTTAAAATGAAAGATCTGAAAGAAATAAATGATCTTAATCTAAAAGCATTGCCTTTTGATGCAAAACTAACTTCTGACTTTCCGATGTACTGGTACTACAAACCCAGTCTGGAATTTTCCTTTAAAAAAATACTGACAATTGGAATTGAGTGGGCCTATCTTACCTCAGGCTCACGAATTTCTCTAATGGACTATTCGGGGGAATATTCTTTTGACACAAAAATAATGTCTTCATCACCGGCTATTCTTGTTGAATTGTGGCAAAATGTCTCGGATTTCAAAATTGCTTTCGGTAATGAGTTTGGCTATGCATATACCAATGTTGGATATATTGAAATTCTCAGAATTGGAACGGATACTCAGAAGAGTGAAGACTCCTTTAAATCAGAAAGCTGGTTTTATGAACCAAGTATTAGAATTTCATATCCGATTTCGCGATTTAATGCGGGGATAGTTGTTGGTTACTTATTAGATTCAAAGGATGGAAATTTATATGGTGCTAAAAACAAAAATATTGTTCTGCAATTACCGAATAGCAGTTATGTTCGATCTGATTGGTCAGGAATTCGTCTGGGTTTAACACTATCGTACAATCTTTTGCGAAGATCACAACCCGCTACCATGCCTTTAGATTTTTAAATATATTAATCCCGCTATTCGCTCTGGCTACGTACAACACTGATTTGAGTTATTTTTTAATAGTATTTGCAGGGAAATCTGCTCATAAGAAAATTTAAGAGAAATTCTTGTAAGATATCAAATCTATACGTATCTTTATAATATATTCTATACGTAATATGGACGCAAAATTAACGTTAAGCATCGACGAGGATGTAACCCGTAAAGCTAAAGTTTATGCCAGGAATGAAGGAAGAAGTCTTTCTGATCTGGTGGAAAACTACTTGAAACTTCTTACAAAAAACTCGCCGGTCGAAGACTCTGAGTATACACCCAGAGTTAAATCTTTACTCGGTTGTATTAAACTTCCCGACAACTTTGACTACAAGAAAGAGATTGCTGAAGCTCTCACAAAAAAGTACCTGTAGAATGACTGAGTTATTCATTGACACAGATGTCATTATTGACTTCCTGATTGACAGAAAACCTTTTTCAAGAGAAGCCGCAATTATATTTACTCTGATTGAACAAAAAAAATTGAAAGGGTATACGTCATCCCTGACACTTAGCAACTTGTACTATGTCCTCAGAAAAGTTGAAGCACATAACAAAGTTATCTCAAAGCTTGACAGCTTATCAAAGATGCTAAGTATTCTCAAAGTAGAGGAACAAACAGTTAAAAAGGCTTTAGAATCAGGATTTCCTGATTTCGAGGACAGTATACAATACTTTAGTGCCAAAGAGTACAGAAAGATTGATGCAATAATTACCAGAAATACCAAAGATTTTAAAAACTCTGAAATCCCTGTTATGACTCCCGGGGATTACCTAAAAACAGCAGGCAGCTTTGGAGGTATTGAATAAGCTCACTTAATTCTGAAAATAAATCAAACCTGATATATGGTTACTACCCCGGAAATAGGTAAAGCTCAGGAAATAGATGTCGAAAATGTCCTATATTCGAAAAATCCGGCACTTAAAAAGATAGTACCTAAATTTTTCGTAAACTACCTTAAAAGGATTGTTCATCAGGATGAAATAAATGAATTTCTAAGAGAATGCAGTCACCTCAGGGATGCTGATATGGTAAATGCCTTCCTGACTAAATTTGAAATAAAATATACAGTTTCAGGTATCGAAAATATCCCTGAAAAAGGAAGGTATATTTTTGCATCAAATCATCCTCTGGGAGGGCTCGACGGACTGGTTTTTATATATGAATTGTCGAAGCATTTCCCTGATATAAAGTTTCCGGTAAACGATATTCTTACTAATATTGAAAACATGTCAGGTATTTTACTTCCTGTGAATAAACATGGTTCCCAGGGAAAGGAGGCAGCCAGAATGATTGAAGAGGCATACTCTTCAGATAGTCAGATTCTCTATTTCCCTGCAGGGTTATGCTCAAGGAAAAAACGGGGAGTCATAAAAGATCTTACCTGGCATAAAAGCTTTATATCAAAGGCAATACAGCATAAAAGAGATGTTGTGCCTGCTTACTTTTCAGGCAGAAATTCAAATTTTTTCTATAACCTTTCCAATATCAGAAAGTTCCTTGGTATCAAAGCAAATATTGAAATGCTATATCTGGCTGATGAGATGTTCAAACAAAAAGGGAAGGAGATCAGTCTGACCTTTGGTAAACCTATCCCCTGGCAAATCTTCGATAAATCCAGGTCGGCTCCCGAATGGGCCGAATGGGTTAAATCAAAATCGTATGAACTTCAATCATTAATTTCGTGATAATTACAGATGAAAAAAAATGAGTAAATTGCATTTTATTTTTTTTAGATCTTTATCCGGATAAACAATACCTCAAACAATTACTTAATGGATCCAATTGTTGCACAGTTACCTAAAGATCAGATAATTGCCGAATTGACCAGCGATAAGCTTCTTCGCAAAACCAACAATGGCAACAATGAGGTTTATATTTTCGATAACAATAACGCTCCGGCTCTAATGCATGAAGTAGGCCGTATAAGAGAGCTTACCTTTCGTCATGCCGGAGGAGG
>Ga0302206_1000357_pt1 | contig 18564 bp, 10 predicted proteins | sample II_Fen_E2_1_FD_194581 | JGI IMG/M metagenome (GOLD analysis project Ga0302206, IMG submission 194581) | Peat permafrost microbial communities from Stordalen Mire near Abisko, Sweden - II_Fen_E2_1 | ecosystem: Environmental > Terrestrial > Soil > Wetlands > Permafrost | place: Sweden: Abisko...
GCAAGTAATATATTTGTACTTTTTTTAATGGGAAACGATGGATAATGATACACCGTCAGAAAACTGATATCCCTGTCAATGTCTCATTATTGAATATTCCATTAACTATTCTGAAGAAATATGAAGGTAAACTCTCAAAGGGCAAGTACTTCCAATCCTAAGTAATCAGAAAATGAATGCCTATCTTAAAGAAGTTGGAGATTTATGTGAAGTAGACAAAGAGCTAACATTTCATCTGGCGAGACATACTTTTGCCACAATCGTGAGCTTTTTAATTATTCAGCTCATTTTAAGCAACTTGCAATTTGAAAATCTCAATAGGTAATGGATAAGTAACGAGCTAAACGTGTTGGTTTGCTTTGATTTGCGGTCGATCAAATAACTCTTTGACAAAGGTAGAAAAAGATTTTAGTTATGCAATATCAAATTTGTGTATTGAGAAAATTCAAATCTGCGAATAAAGCCGTTGATTAATTTTGGGTTTGTCTTATCTTTTTATTCAAGTAATAAACTGCAACCATACAGTACTGCTTGAGTTTTTCATCTCTTGGAGTCAACCAGTCTTGTTTTTCACGTTCAAAATAATTAACTCTCAACTGTTTTGATCCAAGTTGACGGCTATGGGCTTCTACTTTTCTTTGTACTTCTAGATATACCTCACTTCGTCCCTCCTTGAGAGTTTGCATATTCAGATTTAAAACTTCATTCAATTGACGATTAATTTCATTATTATCATCAACGGACATAATCTCACCTTCAGCGTTATATTTAAAGAGGTTTTCACAACAAGTAGCATTTGTAAGTAAGTTTATTGTCAATTCCTGATTCCCCTTTTTTGTGTCGCAAGTTTGAACCCTATTCGGTTGACCTTCATTTCCAATACATGCTCCAAATAGATTTCTATAATTCAATTGCAAGTCTTCATGAAAATTTTGGCATTTATAATGCTCAACTTTCATATAAGGAGCTGCATGTTCTGGTATACGTTTCATACAGTAACAACAAAGGTAATTCTGTTCAGATAATAAACTCTCCTTTAATTCTAATTTGATGTCAATTGGAATATTATCAAAATTTGAATGTTGTTTTGCTCTGTGTTGAACCAATGATTGTGGCTCTGCCGTCTTAATTATTTGCTTCATTCCGATTTTCTTCTAAATAATCTAATTGGATTTTAGCTCTAATTATCGCAGGGTCATCTTCCCCTAAAAGTTCTGCAAGTTTGGCATATTCCTCCTTTGATTTTTCCAGTTCTTCATCTTCGATTAAATTGAATAAAACACTTAATGATTTAGCAACATTTTTGTTTCTTCGTTCAACACCCATCATTTCGTAAAGGATTGTACTTATGTCTTTCCCATAATATTTAGGCGTCACTCTTACTATCTCACCATCTTCCATAATTTGAACATCGCAACTTTCAGGATTTGCATTACTCAATAATTGCGGAGAGTGAGTTGTGATTAAAAATTGGCTAGTATTTAACTCTCCGCTTCCAGTTAATTGATTAATGTCTTCAATGAAATTTCTTTGCCATGAAGGGTGCAAATAAGTGTCAGGTTCATCAAATAAAAATAAAGTGTTTTCATTATTTACTAATTCAATAAGTCCTCTCACAATAATGGCTTGTTGCTCACCTTCGCTTAATACATTAAATGTTTTTATTTCTTTCTCATCATCCCCTTGAATAAATGAAAATTTTATTTCAGGTGAGAAACCGTCAATTATTAAAGTATTCAAAATTTTAAAGAGCGTTTTCTCTTCTACAAAATGTTCTCTGATTTCAAATAATTTCTCCTTACCTAAAATGGTTATTATTATGCTTTCATTTTGAAAAGTCTCAATAACAACATTACCTGTGGACACTCTAGTTATTGATTGTTCATCAATAACTAGGTGAGAACATAGACTATCCAGAAAATCTAAAAAAGTCTTTACTTCTCCAGTAGCTCCCCACCAATTTTCAATTTTACCCTTACCCCAACTTGGCTTCTTCAATTCAATTTTAACGATGCTGACTCCTTTTATTTTGGCTCTATGATGCAAGAATTCTGGAACATCGCCAAATTCGTAAGATAAAAGTGTGAGTAATATAATATCAAATAATGCCGGTTCAAAGTAAAAGAAAGGGCGATGAATGTTTGTATTGCCCTTTCTGAAATTTACAGAAAGCTTTTCATCATGAGGCAAACAAATTTGTTTCATTATATCGGCAAGACCCGAGTAATAAATAACAATATTGCTCGGTAAAATTCTCGTAAAAGTTCCAAATTCCTTTTCTATTTCACTCTCCTTTTCAATGATTTTATCAGCATAAAACACCTTAAAATCAAGTGGTTTGTTTTTTTCTTTCGCAGATATTTCAACTTTAATGTAATCCGTTTTAGATTCACTTGTCGTTGTCGTTTGTTGTAAAATCTCTTCTAGTCTTAATTCATATTCAAGCTTAAAGCCAAATTTTGAATCTTCTTTTAAAAATGCATCGCTAAATATTTGTGCAATGCATTCAAGTATGGTGGATTTGCCGGAACCATTAATTCCAATAAGTATGGACACATCTTTTCGAAAATTTACATTAAAATTGTTTAAAAGCTTGTAACTGTCTATGTATAATGAAGTAACTTGCATGATTTGGATTATTTAAAGATTGCTTGTTCAAATTCTTGTTCTGCTTCAAGTTTTAGATTATTCAATTTTACTACAATACTTTCAATTTGCTCTTTCAAATTAGTCATTTTTTTTATAATTAACTCTTGAATTTCAATTGGAGGTACAGGTATCGGAATGTTAACAATTTTGTTTTGATTTACAATTGGTAAAGTTGCTTTAGTTTGTTCACTTGTTGTAATGTCTTTAAAGTATTTGAAATAATAATATACATACTCGTTTTTCAATACCTCTTGATTGACATTAAAACCTGTTATTTGTTGGTTGCTTGTAGCAAATTCGTTTGCAATTATACCGACTTTACCAACTGTTGAACCAATACCAACAAACAATATCGTTCCCTTTCTAAACTTTCTTGCTTTTTTGTCTATAAATGCAATTTTATTTAATTTTCTTTCAGATGTAGAAAGGTACATTTCTGTTCCTAGTTCCGAAGGTGTGTAGAAATTTACATCCCCAACAAAATACTCCCGTCTGCTTGTTGGTGGAGTTGTTCCAGTTGAGATATCAGTAATATACTTTCCAATTTTATCAACCTCGTATTTAGAAATTAATAGTTTTTCGTTTTTCCCATCCCATCTATCCAAATCACTAAATTCAATAATAACAAGTTTATTCGAAAATACTTTTTTTCTTTTTCTTTTTATTCCTAATTCATCTAAAAAATAATTTTCAATTTCGAATTCTAAATCAATTGCTTGTTGCTGTAGTTGCTCAGCTTCTGTAAGCTTTCTATTATAATTATCAACAATTTTATTTTGTTCTGCAATAGTTGGCAAAGGTATTTTCTGATTTAAAAAAAGATCAATATCCATTCGCTGCCTGTTTGTTGTTCCGCTACTACAGCTTTGAGCAAACTTAATAAATTCTTTAGTTGTTGTTATTAACAATAAAAAATGTGGATTAATCTTTTTTTCATTCACATCAAATAGAGGGAAATCATTAGTCACAATTGCCCCATCTAAATCAGTAGGAATTATCCCAAAGGCTCCATTTCTAGCATCAATTTTTGAAATAATAAATTGTCCAAATTTTGCTATGAATTGTTTTTTTGTTCCTATATTTATTCCTTTCTCGACATCTCTTAAAATAACGCCATTATTATTTATTTTAACAGTAACTCTTCTATATATTTTATCATTATCAATATTCTCTATATTTCTATTTTTTAAAAGGAATTCACCTATTTTAGCTAGTTCGAATTTATTTGAATAACTGACATTAGAGTCTAGTAGAGCTTGAACGCTCCAGTTTTCTAGCTGTATTAGGTCTATGAAATTTATACGTGTATTTACAACTGTTTGCATTATCTAAATTTGTTTACCATAAAAATTTTCGGGTTCAGAAGCTACACCATCAATAATTCTCACTCTTCCAATTTCATCATCGGTTACCTCATAATTAATTTCTTTTGTTGAAGTCGTCCAAAGTTTGTTCTTTTCACGGTAACTTTTAAATTCATTTGCTAAAGGTTCTAACTCATTTTCAATTTGCGACCCGGTACTACTAATCCCCGCCTTTTCAACTTCGGCAATTGGAATTTGATAATTGAAGCCTTTTTTGACAAGCGTTTTAATTTCGCTTGCAATTATTAACTCTAAATTTTTGTACCAACTATCAAATTCCTTTTTAGCCGTTTTGTGGCTCTCAATTAATTTGTTTATATCCGTTTGAGTAAAAGACATTTGCATATCTTTCTCGGATTTATTTGTTTTAATAGTCTTTACAGCGGCTATATCGGCTCTTTTGTTAATAATCTGTTGCCAAATATCTTTGTGGATTTTCTCTTTCTCCTTTATCGCCAGCTCATATTTTTTAGCTGTTTCCTTTTCGGCTTTCTTGACCATGTTTTTCCATTCTTTTGCTTCTTCTTCGGTAAACTTCTTGAAGAATAATAAACTTGGTTTTACAGTTGCACCACTCGCAATAAAAACATCTTGGGGAATTGAGGTAATTAACAGTATTTTAGCTCTGCTCTCAACAAAGTCTCTGATTTTTTGCAAGTTTGTATTGTTCAGTACGCCTTCAGGTAATACAATACCCATTCTCCCACCTAATTTTAATAAATTTAAGCAGCGTTCAATAAATAATACTTCGGTGAGTGTACTCATACTGCCGGTTTCGTACAAATCTAACAAAGAATTGCCAATATTATCATTTATTTGTTTTAAAGCATTGTCATAGAGATTACCATATTTCTCACGATATATTTTTATTCGAACTTCATCCGTAAATCTATCTGCTTCAGTGATTTTTAAAGATTTCTCTACTCGACTACCAAATGGAGGATTTGTTAGAATTACATCAAACCGATTCTCAAAAATTCCATTTACATTTAAAAGTCCATCGTTATGATGTACGCCACCATGTCCATCACCATGCATAATCATATTCATTTTTGCAGTTCTGGCCATACGTGGATTTGCATCTGTTCCAAAAATACAGTTATGGGAAAGATCGTAGTATCTACTATTCTTATTCTTAATTTCAAATTCTTTATCAAGTTTTTCTAATAAACTCTGAACAACCATGTCAATTTCTTGCTGTTTTTTCAGACTGAAATTTTCATAATCTTCATTATAATACTTTTGTTTTATTAATGCGATATGTTGCTTAATATCCTGATCTATTTTATTTCTTACATATTCAAATGCATTAATCAAGAAGCCACCACTGCCACAACAAGGATCACAAATGGTTTCGCCTTCTTGTGGGTCAAGAATATCCACCATAAATTCTACTATTGTTCTTGGTGTGAAAAACTGTCCCAATTCACCTCTAAATGTTTTACCTAAAAACTGTTCAAAAGCAATACCTTTAATGTCGTCTGAGGTGTCAGATAAATTAAAAGCCTCTAGTTCTTCGACTATCATTTCAAAGCTATTCCGCTTTATCTTTATTTGATCTTTGGGTTCAAATATCCCATCGTTCTCAAATTTCTTTTTTGTATCATCAAAAAGATACTGCATGTAATCTTGGTCAAGATATGTTGCTTGCTCTTTTAGTCTTGGTCTTATTATTTGTTCGTAATTTTTTTCATCTACCTGAAATTTATCTTTTGAAAAAATCATTTCTTCTGTTGCATCTCTCTCATACATTATTTTCATAAACAATATCTTGCTTATCTCATCAAAAGCAGCTTCAGGTGATAACTTATCATTATTCCGGATGATATTATGACATCGCGTTAATAGTTTCGTAAATTCTTCTCTAGTGAAGGATTTCGTTTCTTTGATGTATTTATCAATTTTCTTGTCATCAAAAAGTATCTCTGCCTTCGGTATGTCAGATAATTTCTCTAGTTTTTTAGGAGCATTATCTTTTCGTATATGAAAGACTTTAGTTTCTTTTAAATTTACAGCTATGAAAAAATTAGCATTTATTGTTGACGCAAAATCGTAACCAACTGAATAGTCACTTTCCTTTATTTTGATATGTTCTGCCTTACACTCTACAGTGATGATAATAGTTGGTATAACGTTCTTTGCCTTATCATTTGAAGAACGCCAAATTGCAATGTCTGCTTTGTAGCGTTTCTTTATTTTAATATCTTGTCCTATTTGATCTAGAGAATACCCATAGACATTTACAAGTCTTATTATGAATTCTTGTTTTAATTTTTCCTCTGCAGTATATTTTACCCACTCGTTTTTGATTGGAGCAAAGATTTTATTTCCTTTAATTTCTACTTCCATAATCATTTATTTTTTTGAGTAGAATTAATTAAATCTCTCACATCAATTTCTAAAAGCTTTGCAATACATACAAGATTATCCATTGATGGCTGGACTTCATTTGTACACCAACGAGATATTGTTGTTTCGTTTTTATTTAATTCTTCTGCGAGCCATTTGTTGGTCTTGCCTTGTTCGGCTAAAACTGCTTTCAACCTATTAATTGCTTTTTTACTCATATTAATCTGCATTTAATGCAAAGATAATTACTTTTTGTGAATATCCGCACTTTTAATATTTTAGGTGGTAGAGTGGACTTTGGGTACGTTGAGTACAATTAAATATGGAGTTTTAAGTGTTGATAAAATTGTTGGCAAACTGGTTTCGCTATATTTTATTACCACATTATTCTATTTCCTCTACTTACAATCTCGCTTATCTCACCCTTTTTGTTCTAGTATTAGTCTCTCTTTGATTTATTCTGGATTACAAATATGGCAAAAAATCATATTTCTTCTTTCCTTTCCGACTCAATAGATTCCTTTACGACAAATTCCTGTGCACTACTTTTAAGGAATTCAAGACTTTTCGAATAAAAAAATCTCAATTCGATAAATTTCTATGCTGAAAAGTGGTAAAACTATTTCCCTGCATAAAATTTAAAAACAGCACTTTTATCGAGAATTATTCTTCTAAAACACCGACTTCGGAGGTGTTTTTCCCCCTGAAAGGGCAAGTCATTTTGAGATGCTGAAAGAATTTCAAGCATCTCAAAATACAACTTGCCATTTGCTAAGTGCAAATACAATTAGCGTTATTGATTGCATGGAAATTTATCGAATTGAGCTTTTAAATGATAGTGAAAAATTAGTCTAGGTTTTCAAGAACTGCGAAAGCTGTAAGTAAGACAAACAAAGACAGACTGTGCCAGACTAAGACAGTTTGAAAAAGGGACTGATTTAATGTTTTTATTTGCATTAAATATTGATTAAGAACTTTCTTGTCAACAATAATTCAGGATAGATTAGATGGCGATTTTAATTATTTAAAGATTAGTTTCAAGAAGTATTATAATCTCGAATACTTTTAATCTGACACACATGTCAACATAAAATTTTGAGAACAATCAATCAATCAATCAATCAATCAATCAATCAATCTTTATTGGACTAAATATTTAATTAAAGCAACAAAACAACTCATATTTAAATACATATAAAAACAACACATCATTTATTTAAAACAACTATGGCAAAGCAAACAAATATCCCAAAAGTGGATGAAGATTTTATGAGAGAAGTAATCTCTCAAGGTTTACCTATGAAACGAGATGCTATTATCGAAAATGACCGTACAATTATTATCGAAGAAAATGAATCGGCAATTGAGACTCCGGATGTCATTGAAGCTCCAAATGAAGAGCAAGCTGATGAAGTGGACTACTGTGAGACCTACTTCAAAAAAGTGGATCTAAGCTACCGAAAAAGCATCTGTATCGCTAAAGAAACTCACTCAACACTTTTGACTATTGTCAACATGATAGGTGGACGTAAAACCAACCTTAGCAGTTATGTGGAAAATATCATCCTACAGCATCTTGAAAAACACAAAGAAGAAATCAATGAACTGTATGAAAGTAAATTCAAAAGGCCGATTTTGTAGTAAGAAGCATATTGTATAAAAAAATCTCAATTGACCCCGTTGCGAAAAACTATGTCATGCTAGGTGCAGATTGAAAAAACGATTGAAAAATCCATTACATTTAGTCAATCTAACGAGAAGTTAATTTTCGTTGGATTTTTAATATTATAGACAAAAGAGTAAAAACCTTCCTATCTCCCACACACGAAGTGTAGACATGTATTACATTGCACGAAGTGCTGAAAGAACTGGAACTTCTTTTAGCAGATGAATTATTTTATTCAGGCGGTAGCAAATAATTTAAACGCTAAATGTAGTTTCCTCTGTCCCTATTCAAAAATAGTTTGTCTGTTTTTTCTTAGTTTCAAAAAATACGGTCTCTAAAAAACAGGCATATTGTTTTGGCGCATTTATTTCAAGTTCAACTTAAAACTTAAATTGCGAATGTCTTTAAATGTTGGAAAGCAGGAAATAAGTTTTCCATAATCCATATAAAGAAAAGTAAGAATTAGTCCTGAAAACTTATTCTTACTTTTCAACATTATCAAACGCTATCACAACGCATTTTTTTGAGTGGATACCGAGGCTCGATGTGTCAGGCGAGAAAAAATGGGTTGTGTCCGATGTCCCTATTGGAAAACATGTTGTGACTTTTATGTTTCCATCCAAAAGGAAACACGCATAAAAGTCATAAGTGGTTTGGAGGGCATTATTCTCTGGTTGCCGGAACGGCTGGAAGTTCGCATTATTTTGAGTAGAGGCACCTTATCACTCTTCTACAGAAGCTAGGTCGGGGTTAATTCGCAGTATGAGAAATAGACCTTTGGAAATGCGTTGGAAAAGGGCATGGGTGGATTGGGAGTGTAATGAAATAGGCGTTGGGAAATGAAACGGAGCTTTACTGGCTGTTTGTGTGTGTGGATTTATTTGTGTGAAGATTACAGCCGGGAAGCGAAATGGAATGACTGAGTGGATTGTGGAATGGAGCGACTAATCCACCTATGCTGTGCGGTGCTGAGGTGGGTGAAATGAACTGAACGTAATGTAGTGAAGGGTGGATGCGCAGTGAGGCACGAACAGCATCCACCGAAACGAAATGAGAGAAGTGAATGAACCGACCTCAGCACATGGTAATAAAACTCGTTCTATTTTTAATACTGAACAACTAATGGGTGGTGGGGAACTCTTGAGGTTCTTCGGGCAACGGAGCGGAGCAAAAGGGTTGATTTTGTGCGGCTATTATACATAATGGGGTTATAAGCTTTTTTATTGGGTTTAACCCCAGCTGAAAGCTGAAAAAGCCTATCAACTACATGTTATGTATAACAGCAGGGTTGATTGCGCGGAGGTAGGCGAAAAGACTGTGCAAGTCCAGAGGTACGATGGGTGAGGATTTTGCCTGCCGGGGATTGTCCCGACGTGGCTACCCGTAATTAGCTTTCAGGCAAATCCTGACCTTTGGTACTAATAACCTTGTATTGGCACACTTTGCAAAAATACGCCAGCAGGAGGATTACTGCTAACGTTAGCTTTAGCTTTAGACTTTTCTAGCTCAGACTAATTACATTATCAATACCGAACCATACTTTAGCTTTATCTATTACCTGTGAATCGGGATTGTGAAAGAAAACTGCTAAATTTTCTTTAGTTCGTGTACAACAAACGTAAAATATTTTCTGCGTTCTATCTAACACACTTTCCGAACCGGTTTCGAGGAAAAGATTTCCAAAGTTATAGTTGTTCCAACCTCCATTATCAAGAATAACCAATACATTGTCAAATTCTGTCCCCTTTGTTTTATGCTGTGTTGAAAATGGTGTCTGTCCTTCCAAGTATTCATATAGTTTTTGAAATTCACTAAACTTGACTCTCTTTACACGGTTAAATAAATATTCTTTTTGCTCTTTAAAAGCAATTAACTTATCATCAATCAAACAAATGCCCTTTTCGTTCGCTTCAATAATTATATCTTCAATTGTTTTATTCCCAACATTCACAAGACTTTCAATATTTTCTTTTAAAGTTTTTTTACTCGCAATACTTGTTATTCTAAAACGATAATCTGTAGCTTTTATAAATTCGTTATACTTTCTATTTTGGTACAAAGAGATATTAGTTTGAATTTTGAATAAGTGTTTTACTAGATTATCCCTTTTTGAACCTTTTTTATTCTCATCATCTTCATCTTGTTTTTTATCATCAATTAGAGCATCTTTATTCAAATATATTTTTCCTATTTCAGCAAACGGCTTATCCCTTAGTTGATTGTATAGTTCTAATTTAACCGGGTCAGCTAACAGAATGTCTTTTTTTAGCACTTTTTGTCTATTCTTTAGCTGAAATTTATCTACAACCGTATCGAAAGTGTCATCTTCTCCAATTTCAATTTCAGGTTTATTGTTTTTCTTATTGTATTTTATTTTTTCAAGTATTTCAGATTTTAATCCTATAACAGGATCAGAATCATAAATATCCATTAAGTATCTGAAGCCTGCTTTACCTGCTATTAAATTGTGAGTGAGGTTCAGTTCCTTTGTTTCTTTTGAATTTTTAAAATCCCAATTATAAACGTCTCTCAAAATTTCTTCAACCTTACTAATGTCGCCATCAGTAGAATGTATGAATAGTATTGTGCCTTGTTTTACTACTCCATCAACCATATTGGGTGCATTAGGGTCAGTAGAGGGTTCTTGTATAATACCATCAGTTCGAAGTTTATTTGCCAAATCAATAACAAGTTGAGGATTTCTTCTATTCTGCTTTTTGGGAATTTCATTTACAGTATCTGCATCATCTCCTTTAAATTCATCTAAATTCCCAATGCCATCTTCATAAATTGATTGCATCGCATCGCCAAAGAAACCGATTATGTTTTTTTTCTTGCTTTTTTTGAAATGAGTAAGAAAAGTTTCAACAACGGCTTTACTCGTATCTTGATACTCGTCAATAAAAATAAATTTGTATTTATCTTTTACAATACTACTAAGCTTGGGATACTTTTCAAAAAGACAGTTTGCAATTATAAGTAATTCATCGTGGGAGATAATTCCTTCACGTAATCGAACAAACTCTTTATACTGAATACCGTCTGGCAAAATGTCATAAAAGTTATTTGGAACAGGGTTTATATCATCAATTGAAATCCGGCTAACTTCTTCATCGTTTGCTAAAGATATAATTGCTTCTTTAAGCTCCTTTTGAAAATGCTTTATATTATTCCATAAAAAATCATGGATTGTAGATACATTCAGGTTTTTATGATTTACTCTTTCTTCAATTTCTTTTACAGCTGCATTGGTGTAAGTCATACAAGCTACTTTTTCTGTTGGGTTTTCAGCAATTACCTGACGAATAACATTTACCAATGAATAGGTTTTGCCACTACCTGCACCACCACTTAAAAGAAAATTTCTTCCGTCATCAATTGATTGTAGAATTTCCTGTACTTCAGGTTCTAAACTTAATCTTCCTTCAGCCATAATAAACCATTTTTGATGTATGCTGGAATATCCCAATTGCTAAATTTTTCATCAGCATGGTATAAAATATCCAAAGCAAAGTGAGTTTTCTTTTTGATACAAGAGCTTGCCAAATCATAAGGGGTTTTAGTATTATCATCAAAGTCGGAAGCATTTTTTAACCCACGAAATGTAGATTTATTCCCTTTTACAAATTCTCTATTTAAATTGATAAATGCATCCTCGAAACTTCTTGCATGATAAGATTCTTCTTCCTGTTGATAGCATATAAAAACCGTAGAATTTCCTACAGTAATTATCCTATTTCCCATGGGTAATGTTTTTAAGTCATCCCAAGCAACTGTATTTAAAAAATAATTGATTGCAGAGTTACTTGTTTTAGTGCCTACATTAACAGGACATACTCCCCAAACATCTTGTCCTCTTTCGTCTTGTTTTACAACTTTTATAGCATCAATATCCGTTATAACTAAAGATTTAATCCCTATAAATTCAATAAATTTCTCGAAGATCTGGGAATATGCCCCAACTTCAATAATTGATATATTTTGCGATAACAGAGGGAGAAAAGCATCTTCTTTACCTTCAGCTTTCAAACGGTCACCTTCATCAATATCTATTTTCCGCATAAAAGTAGGTATTAATATTCTTTCTGTATCACCCTCAATTAAAACAGCTTTATCAGCAAAGAAAATTTCGGCTCTGCTAATAGTTAAGTATTGTTTTAAGAACTCATATTGACTTGGGTCGGCATCGTATTGTTTTCTTAAATCTGAAAGATTTTTCGCAATTACATTATTCTTTGCTTCTGCTTTCAAGTATTTAATATCATTAAAATCACTATCTGAGACAATGTGCGATGAATGTGTTGTAATAATATATTGTAGTGGCCTATTTATTCCATCAGCTCTTTTAACACCTTCAGCAAGTAACTTCTTTATGTTCTTTATAAAGATATACTGCATTTGAGGATGAGTATGTGCTTCAGGTTCTTCTATTATTAGCAAATTAATGTCTGCCGGCTTTTTGTCTTTATCTCTTTTGAAATCTTGAACAAGAATTTCAATTTCAAAAATCATACTTATAAGGTTCATATAACCTAAGCCGTTATAATTCTCTGGTAGTTTGTGGTCATCGTGAGAATAAACGACTGTGGTATTACCTTCAAGTAGTTCTCTATGTTGCAATGTTGATATGATTGCAATATCAGTATCATTGAGTTTAACACCACCAAAATCCTGTATCTTTTTTATTACATCTTTAAATAGGTCTTTGTAAATGTCGCTTAAAGTACTGTCAGTTTCTGAAAGTTGGTCTTTAAAATCTTCTGTTGCTTGGGTTTTATCACTATTATCTTCTTTCTTTTTATATAAGTTTGAAGTTTGCTTTGACAGAGTATTTTCTTTTTCCTTATTTGTAACATCTCTTCTCGCGCTAATATATTTGAAGCTAAGAATGTCTTTGATACTGATACCTTCACTGTCAAGATTAATAAAATTGATTTCGTTAACCTTTTCGTTAGCTTTATCATATTCAAATGACATCTTATGTATATGAAAATAAGAATCCAATTCTTGCTTTAAGAAGTCTTTTAACTCTCTCGGTTTATATTCTTTCTTCTTATCATTTTTAGCTATTTCAACTGAAGCAAAAGCGATGTAATCACTCCTTAACTTCAGAAAATCCGTATAGCTCATTGTATATTCAAAACCTAAAACAATCTTATTGTTATCAGGGTCTAAATCCATTAGAACTCTACTAACATTAGATAAATCATCTGTATCGTTGTATTCTATGAAGATTTTAAGTTTCATGCCTTTGGGTAAAAATTCGGCAGAAATATCCACTGATTTAACTAGACCTTCTAATTCATTTATAAAATCAATATTAAAGTCGTCATAGGAAAATTTACTTTTTTCATTTAGAAACTTATCAAGTACCGAAAGAATAGAGGTCTTCCCTGTATTGTTTTTCCCAATGACTAAAGAGAGTGCTTCTTCAAGGTCAATTGAAAAGTTTTTCAAAAGCCTGTAATTTTCTACGTTAATTTTTGATATTTTCATTTGTATGCGATTTGATGTCTTTTTTTAGGCTTACAGCTAATGACCGAGGCTATACGCACCTGCGGTTTGCGGGAGTTTCACTTTTCGCAAAGCGATAACGTGAATGCCGGAACAAATGCAGCTAAGTGCGATTCAGCCAGCAGCTTAGCAAAGTGTATATATTATGCCTTCGTTATTTTCTTGTTTCCAGTCTGGGCATTTGTTTAAGTCTATAATTTTATGAGAAATCTTCTGATTGTCAATGGTTCATCTTGCTAACATTTTAGAGTTCAATTCATACTTGTCTAATAAAAATATATTTCTTTCGTTATATGATTCGGTTTCTAATAAGTAATCTTTTTCATGTTCATTTAAATCACAAACCCCAAAATCTTTCACATAATTTTTTGCTAATGCATAGTAATTTCCAGAATAAGGTTTACTTGTTTTCTTAATGTAATACCAAAATACATCCGATTCTAAAATACGTTTTAAAACCTTTAGTTCCCTTTCTGAATCATAGTAAACGGCATACCCAGCATATAATAATAAATTATCTTGTTCGGTGTAAACAAAGTATGGTTGACCTGCCATATAGGGGAAAAGTAATTTCTTTCCAAAGTCAGTTAGTGCTTGTGTTCTACCAAACTCAAACCATTTATATTTCTTAGGTTTTCCTTTATCTCTATTTAATAACTGGTCTTTATTCCCTTTAAGATATTCGTAGGCATTTGGAAATTTTTCTTGGAAATACTCCTCCTCAAAAACAACTTGTTTATTCGGGTTAAATTCAAAAAGATTTGATTGAATAGTGTCTCGATGATAAGGAAAAATAATCTGCTCCATCAGTTGTGGTATTTCAGACTCTCGTTTGAGCTTATTTGGTTTAATAATATCTCGACAAATACCTTTCTCAATTTTATGCAATTTGCCGTTTTGGAGATAAAAATATCGTTCGTCTTCGCCAACAGGTTTAAAGATGAACACATCATTACTTAATGTAGCAAGTCCATTTTTTATAGGAAACTTCTCACCCAATGGTATACCAGTACTTTCAATTTTATCTATCGTATTCAAAATTAAAGGTTTATTTAAAACCCAACCTTTATTTGTATTTAATGAATTATATTTTATTTCAGAATATTCTGCAATTTTATTTTGAAAAATATCCTCAGGTGTTACTTGTTGATATTTGACAACATCGGAAAGTCGATTTTGAATGATAACAATACAAGTATAAGTTGATTTATTGTCGAAAACCTGAGCATTTCCAAAATCTAAAATCTTTAAATCAACTTGATTAGTTTTGAAAAAATCCCGGAGATTTCGAGCATTAACACTACGTTTAAATGTATTTACAGTTATAAAGCTAAGAATCCCATCCGATTTTAAATATTTTATACCTATTTCAAAGAACGGAATATACAAATCAGGATTTCCCGATTTTGTAACTTCCCAATTAGCTAACAATAACTTAGTCTCTTCACTTAGATTTTTTGCTCTAACATATGGTGGATTTCCAACAATTACATCAAATCCTTTAAAATTTGTATGACTTTTTTTCCAATCAAAATCTAATGCATTGCCTACTGATAAATTGAATTTAAATTCCTCAATATCTTCTCCATTTGAAATTGCTAACAAGGAAAGTAAAATCTTTGCACGAGCTATTGTATAATCAGATATATCTAAGCCAAAGATATTTTCAGAAAAAATATCAGAATAACTTTTAGTTGTCTCTTCTTTTATTTTTTCTGCTACTGAATACAGAAAAGCTCCTGTTCCACATGCTATATCCGCAACTAAGATATTATTGTAGTTATTATTCGGTAAGCCCTTAAGTGTTTCTTCTACTATGAATTTTTTGATGTAATTAGGAGTGTAAACTGCCCCATTTACGGTAACATCTTTTGTTGGAATTGATATTTCAAATAAATTAATTAAATCTTCAAAATCAAATTTTCCGATTTTCACTCTAACCAAATTAATGAATTCTTCTATTTGCTTTTTGTCGTTGCCTTGCAAGCATGAAAGGATATTTATATTTTTTCTTACTTCAATTTTATTGAATTGAAGATATGCTTCAACGATTAATTTATTTACGATTGATAAATTATCGGAGTAATTTGCAAGATATGACGTTATTTCTCTGTTTATCATGTTAGTCTAGTAATTGAATTCGATTAATATTTCTTCCTCTATGGTCGAAAAATATCACTTGAGCATTTGACAATTCATACAATTCGTAAACCTTTATGTCAAGATTTCTCCAAAGATTATCAAGATTAACTCTTAAAGCAGCTTTTTGACGAGGTGATGAATTATTATATTGATCTTGTATTTGCTTGATATTTTTGCTGATAAGGGATATCTCAGTAATTAATTCCCTATTATTAATGAAGTTGCTTTTTGGAAATGGAATAGGTTCTATAAACTGCTTGTTAAACTTGAAGTATCCATTTTGTTGGCTTAAAGCAATGGAACGAGCCATAACAGAAAATAGTGTTGAGTTTATTATACCTGCGATTGCAAACAAATTTATCTCCGATTTATCGGGCACGTCAATAAAAAACATATTTGCATTATCACAATAATTTAAAGGATTCTGAGTAACAGTAGCGTATGTGTCATTAGCGGTCATAGGTAACAACACTTTTGGATAAACCGCTTTGTGGTTTTGTACCCTTGTAAAATGATGCCATTGTTCTTCATCATCTAATGTTTCTACGTTTTTTATTATTGATTCTTTGTTGCGTAATAAATAATTTCCAGCCAGAGGAAAACGTTCACAAAATATCGAGAATAATATCGGAGTGTTTGTTGTAAGTGATGTGTTGTATGGAAATATTACATAGGTGGTTGTTTCATCATTACAGAATGGATAAAAGCCTTCGTTCACCATTAAAGGACGACATGCGTCTTTTTCGATTTTTATATCTTTTTCAAGATGCGTACTTCCTGTAATAGTTCCATCTTCATTTATTGAATCGACTTTTATATGATATGCTCTGTCCCATAAAACCTGAATTCCAACCTTAACACTAGCATAATCTCCAAGTTTTCCATGCCGATTTAACAAATCGGTTTTCACCCCTAATAATTCAGCATCTTCAAAGTTCCATGGATTTTGAGTTATTCCATTTGAAGAAATTGTGGTGAAATTAGAGCTGTCAATTTCAAAAGGTTGAATACTTCTTAACTTTGACGGTATTTCTTCTAATTCTGAATTTATATTTAAAAATGATATGGTTTCGTGTTCAGATTTATCCAATATAAGAGTAGCAATATAAGTGACTCTGTTTTGAAATAGTTTTGAACTTTCAAATTCTATAACTTGTGATAATAAATTGCTGGAACTTATAAACTCACGAATTGCTTTTCCATAGTCAGTCTTAAAAAATCGTCTCTGAACAATAAAGCCAAGTCTACCTTTATCGTTCAAGATTGATATTGAGCGTTCAATAAACGCTACTGCTAAATCAACTTTACCGTTTTTAGTAGTTTCATAATTATCCTTAATGTATTGATGCATAAAAGGATATTCTATGTTGTAATTTTTTACTTCAACGTAAGGAGGATTGCCAACGATATAATCAAATCCTCCTTGCTTTTCAAAAACTTCAGAGAATCCCTCTTGACTATTGTAGTCAAATGCATTAGTTTTAAATAGCTGTTCTTGGTTTATGGCTATTTCTGGATATTGTTGAATAATGTCTGTTGATACTAGAGTGTTTCCACACTTGATGTTATTTCCAACATTATTGAGAATTTGATTACCAAAAACTCCAAGTTCTTGATAATTCTCAAAGTATTCTGAGCTATCTATTACTTTGAGTGATAATGACATTCTCGCAACTTCAACTGCTTCAGGGTCAATATCAACTCCAAATATACATTGTGAAATCAAATATCTCTTACCCTCTATTGTCAGTGTAGTGAAGTCGTTATTTTGAAAAAATAAACGGCTAAAGTTTGCACTGGGGTTACGAGTGAAATACTCAATTAAAATGTCTTGAAAATAATCGAATGTCTCAATTATAAAAATTCCACTTCCACAAGCAATATCCAATACTTTTGTTCTAAATATACTATCTAATCCATTTTCAATTAGCTTATCAATTCTGATAGTCCTCTTTAATAAATCTTGGACTAAGTATTGCGGTGTGCTAATTGCTCCATTTGTTTTTATATATTCAAGTTTAAGTTTCTCGGAAACTTCACCACCATCGATTACTAATTTTTTTGACAAAAATATTTCATATATATCGCTAAGAAGTTTGGTCGGAATTACGTCAAAGCGATAAGGTGAAGGATAATAAAGCAAGTCTATCAATTCTTTAAGAACTTCATCAGATATTTCCAATTCATGAATATTACTTACTCTTTCAAACAAAGGACCATCGTAGTGTTCAAAAAACAAATTGTAAGAGGAATTTTTAAATTCACTCCAAAATCCATTTTTCTGAAAATCGAGCAGTAATCCATCCTTTTCAATTTTGCGAGCCTCACAAATTCTAATAAAGATTATACGATTGATTATTACTTGCGTTAAATATGCAAGTAATTCAGAGTTGTTACCAATCAATACATGATTATTTCTAACTATATCTTTTGCAAGAGCCAGTCTAAATTTTGATAATTGTTCTGCAAACACTAAGTCAGGAGTAAGTCTCTGAATATTTCTTTCTGTCTTTAAAGTGTCTGAATAGATTTTTGAAAGAGTCCCATTTAATATATTTGATTTTAGTAGGTGATTCTCTAATAATTCAAAATTTTCAACGTATTCATCAATCTTCAAATAAATACGTCCTAGATTTGCAGATTGTTCTTGTTTTGGAACGTAAGTGCAATCGTAGATTGCAAACTCTTCAAAATTTGTCAAAAAAGAACATGGTGCCAAAATTGACCATCCATATGATTTAATTTGAAAGGCTGATGAATTGCTAGTTTCAATATTAACTGATACTGCTTTTGCATCAAGGAAAGTCAGTTTTTGATTTCCCATTTTAAAACTATAATCGGGTCTGGTTGAGGTCGAACCAATCGCTATGAGTTTTTCTT
>Ga0302206_1000364_pt1 | contig 18262 bp, 21 predicted proteins | sample II_Fen_E2_1_FD_194581 | JGI IMG/M metagenome (GOLD analysis project Ga0302206, IMG submission 194581) | Peat permafrost microbial communities from Stordalen Mire near Abisko, Sweden - II_Fen_E2_1 | ecosystem: Environmental > Terrestrial > Soil > Wetlands > Permafrost | place: Sweden: Abisko...
TTTTGAAAAGCAGCTATTATCCAATTTTTAAAGAATTAGCAGGTTTTTCTTGTTGCCTTAAAAATATTACGGCAAACCTTACCGACCTATGGAACGATTTATTACTAATTTTTTAATTCAGGTGTTGAACCAGAAATTAGAAATAGATGTGTCAAATAAAGTTGGTATTACAGAGAATATTAAAAGCTATTTGTTCAGTTTTATGTACTTTTCGATATTAACTCTGTTTACTCCTGCGCTTTCAACTTTCTCAACTCCGGTTTGAATCAGGGTATCTGAGATGATAGAAATGGTAAATTTGAAATCATTACCTTCCCATTTTCTGTCACTGCAATACTCTAAATGTTCGGTATAGATACCTTCTTCAAGTGAATATCGACCTCCGCCTGAAACATATATAGCATTAGAGTCTTGTCCCTTTTTTAAATCGTGTTGTAAAAAAGCAAAATGGGTTTCATTGATTATTTTGATGAAAGATATGCTTTTAGTATAATCTGTTACTGTGGTATCACCTTTCTCTATAAGAGTACCTTTGAGAAGTTTCCAGGTTCCGGCAACTGAAATTGGCAAGGGCTTGGAAATTCTCCCCCCGCATGACATTAAGGTCACGGCAATTACGAAAAATACGGTTTTTATTTTCATGATCTAATAATTGTTTTTAATCTATATTCTGGAAAATTAATCCATCGCCACATCTTATGCTTAACTGCCATGCGATTAGTGAGTTGCCTGTCTGAGTTTGTGGTCATCACTTCCCAACTCTATATGAATATGGCAACATGTCCCCAACACGCTTATCCATCATATCACCTTCCCAACTTATGCTCGGGCTCGTTTGTTCAAAATACCCATCTTTATCAAAGTAAACTTTCCCTTTAAGGAATATCATCTTAGTTAATCTAGTGTCATATAATATACTAAGGTTTTTAAAGTACTTAAGGAATTTTGTGTGATTACCAAGAGAATCCGTAAGATTATCCTCTACAATATCATAATAGTTGAAATACTTATCAGATGAATTTTCGACTTTAAATCCAGCTGATTCTAAATCATTGTCCCATAATGCTCTGAAAAAGTGCATTCTCGATCCAAGATAGGAGTCTTTTCTTCTTATTTCATATAACGCCTTTTTCGTGTCATCATTTCCTAAATCTTCATCGAAAATCAGACTTCCTTTTAAAAACATAGACTTGTCTTTTTTATAATACTCAAATCTATCCAGATAATAACTGATTTTGTACCCCAGCAAGCTGTTGCTAATAAGAATTGGCTTTGATGCAAATGCCTTCAACGTATCACGATCATAGTCATAGTTAAAGGTAATATCGTTTTCATTAATTATTTTACAATTCCGTCCATTGTCTGTTACTCCAAGAAACACCTTTCTAAACAGATTTAAATTTGCTATTCTTCTTTTGGCAAGGGATTTAGAAGCAATGACCACTTCTTTCACTTCATATACCTTTGGTGTCATATAAATAATTAACGGTTTGTGTGTTAAGAAATCGGTCAGAGTTATAGAATAATAACCTATAGAGCTTATAGTCAAAGGCATTGAAGTGTTTTTTGAAATATCCAGCTCAAAATTTCCATTCAAATCTGACAGAGTACCGACAAATGTTCCGTTAAAATAGATTGTTGCAATAATTGGATTATTTGTATTATTTTCTAATACTGTTCCTTTTATAACCTGATTAAAAGCAACTATATTGAAATTGACAAATAGAAAGAGCAATATCAATTTTTTCATGTAATATTTGTTTGAATTTTGAAAACCCGGGCATCAGGTGATTGCGATTTTCAAGGAAAGAGATTGCTTACAAAATCAGCTAATCTTAAAAGATCCTCCCTGGAATCAAAATCGATCTTATTTGATTTCAAGTAATTTTTGATAACCTCCTCTTTCCCAGGCAAGATATTGATAATATTTTTCTTACTGTATCGAATAAATTCATTCCCTGGTGTTGAATAAAAATAATCTGTAATTTTCTGAAGTACCATATCCTGACGTAATATCAAATCAACAGAATTTCCACCGGTCAGTACATGGCCATATACCTCAGAGACTCCACTTCGGTTTATTGTACCATAAGCACCTTCCTTTTGGATATCTTTAATTACTATCAATTGCTTTAAAAAGACTTTGAACTTGCCACTATGGATTATTTCCAGATAATCATTATGATAGTAAAATGTATCCTGAGCAACGATAATTGACTTGAGATCCTTCGTGTCAGACAAAGACAGGGTGTCAGGTAATTTAATAAACTGCATTTCACCTGATAGAAAATTGTAATTAAACTTAGAAGGAAATATTTTCCCATTTTTAAAAATGACCTCCCCTTCAGTAAAATTCGGATAACGATATCTTTCCGCAACAGGGAAGTAATCTAGTACCCTGGTACCTGCCTTTACTGTTACTGATTTGTTTTTTTGAGCTGACAAACAGTTATTTATAAGAAGGATTGAACAAATAATAAATATTGCTATTTTCATATTAACAGATGATTAAAGTGTTTGAAAATACAAGTTAATATTTCAGAATCATTTAATCAAGTTATTTAGACAAAAGGATTTGGGATGTTTGTATCAGAAATGATATCCAAGGCTTAATCCGGCTGACAGAAGAAACCGGTCAGGATAGTTTGTTTCATTCAATGACACAAACGGTGTAAGACCAATCCTAAATAAAAAGCCTTTGCTTATTAAGGATTGATATCTATAACCAAAAAATGAAGTAAAATCACAAATTGGATTTGATTCTGAAAATTCTTTCCTGTTACCAAGCAACAATCCACCACCGAATTCGAAATGATGTCTCCCATGACCAGATAAAAAACTGACTAAAAGAGGAACAGCCGTTATTCTGCCTGTATTTGACCTGTCAAACAGATCAGATGTCTGGAAACTCTCAAAACCTATTCTGCAATAAATGTTTGGGTGAAAATTTCTTTCGTAGTTTATCGAATAGAATCCTCCATTTCCAAACAATTCCAGATACAAAGCATTTTTCGTACTCGTAAGGTCTTGTGAAAAACATTCTATAAACTGACTTGAGAGACAAACAGATAGTAATAAAATCCTGAAATTTTTCATAATAAAATATTAGAAGACAGATATATAAACTATTTTTTTGTATTTAACCTGATAATGCTCCAAGGAGATATTCTTGGGTGTTTCTGTGTATAAGCTGTCCGGTTATTTCGACGTGTTGACGCTTATGTATAATGCTTAGGGGTGTTAGGTATTCGTACTTTTTTTTAATGTTATCTACCAGACTAATGGTATCAATTTATTACGGGTTTTCCTGGTATATCCGGCATATCCATCTAGTTCGTTTATTAAAGTTTTGTCTTCAAGAGATGTTCTTATCAACAATAGAATAATTGCAATTAATGTAGGAATAATACTCCAGATAGAAGTTGTTATCAATGGCAATCCCATCAATGAAATCATCATACCTAAATATCCTGGATGTCGGACTATTTTATATAATCCCGTATCACAAACAACATGTCCTCTGTCTTTTTGAATCCTTACAACACTTGAAAAAAATTTATTTTGACTCCTAGCTGTCAGAAATAGAATCTGCCCGATTATAAGTAATATAACTCCTGAAATACTTACAATCCAGTTAAAATTTAGTGCCCCCTGAAATCTGCCAGAATCTAATCCTGCAAGAACAATTATTATCACATAAACCAGAGCGGATAAACCTAATAATAATTTATCCCATGATTTTATTCCTTCCCCTGGCTTTGAACGCTCATTCAGCAATTCACTATTCTTATAAATTGTAAAAAAATTCATCAACGTTGACAGGAGATTTGCTGATAAAAATATCCAACCCTGAGTATAATCTAATCGTCCTGCACTAATAAATAAAATAGCTGTAAATACTAAATTTGTGACAAATCCTTTAATTAAAAAATTAATCCTTTCCATAAAATTTAATTTTTTATTTCGATTCTATTTGTTCTAACTATATCTTTAAGAGGAAATTATGTTTATGATTGAGTTTGCTAACGAAGCTTAAAGATTTTGAACAGTTTTGTTGGATGCTTGCGAACATCTGGTTCATCTTTTATATGCCTTCAAACAGTAAAAAAGGCACGATAAGATAAAGTTTTTTTTAAAATTCTATCGAGCTTGCTACATTGACAATCCGAAGGATATTTTTTGAGAAGGGATTGAAAATAATCAATCCATTTCCGAAGTGTTTAACCTTAGATCCTGGGAACTCATTTGTTAGTATAACCAGCGAATTTTTCTTGTAAGCAAAAATTGAAGTTTGAGTGGAGAAATAGAAAATTTCATTCACAGGATCTGTAGCCAGTGAGGTGATTTCCATCCCTTTCTCCAAAACAATCAGAACAGAAAGTTTATTCTTTTGGGGTGAATATGAATAGATCCCATTTTCAATTACAGTATATATAGAATCACCCAGTTCACATATCTCCTTAATTGGCTTTGGTGAAACAAATAGCTTTTTATACCTGCCTGCTTTTGCAAGTGCATATGCATTGTACCTTTCCATATTATGTTCATTATCATACACATATATCACTTCTTTGCCTTGGGCTATTGACATATTAGGAGCAGGTAAGTTGAATAAGCTCTCCCAGTTTCCTTCTTTATTAATATAACATAAGTTCTTGTATTGGACAGTCAATAACAAGCCATCGGATGTATAAGCAAATCCACTAATAGCTTGTTTACTCTTGTTCCCGATAGGTGTAACACCTCCCCAACCCAAAAGAAACATCTGGTTGCTATTTGCTAAGGTTATAAAATGCTGTGGTGAAATATCCAGGCAGCTGACGAGTGAACCATATAAGACTGAATCTTTCAACATCCCGTTATTCAATAAGATCTCATACCGGAGATTACTATTCTGGGAATAGCCTGGTTGTTGAAGCAAGATGAAATTGATTGCCAGGAAGAAGATATATTTATGCACGGAGATTTCTTTTTAAAAAATTTGTTTCCAGGTCTTTGATAGGTTGTCAGAATATTTATACTCCTCCAGGTTATTAATTGTTGCATTTTTTATGACTCCTATACTTTCATCTTTTAATCCGCCGATAAGAGTCTCTTTGGCATTTTCATAATATATTCTGGCCGTTTGAGTACCAGTTTTATATAACGCGTTAGTTGTAATTTTTTTCACATCAAACTCACCTGTCTCCTGCATAACATAGGAATTACCGTTTGTAATAGCATATTTAGCGTCGTCAAGATAATTCATAACACCTTCTTTGACATTAATCATATACCTTCCGGTGATTGCTGCCAAACGGCCGCCATTTGACTCAACCCATCCGATGCCATCATTTACCAGCCTTTCATTCTCTGAAAGTTCAGGCGCAGGAGCTGTTTCAGGAATCTGATTATCTGACGAAACAGCAGAAAATTCATCATAATTCCAGGTAACACGTGCTCCATGCTTTAATAAATTTTGTCTTTCGCGCTCTTCCACAGTCATAGGGGAATTGCCTGCCGGAAGAGGTTTCAATGATAATCCTGAATGAGCTTGAGTGTCTAAATGAACCGTATTGGGGTCATCATCCAGTGATTTGAATGTTTGCATTTCCCTCTCATGTCGTTCCTTTTTTAGAATGTCTTCACGCTGATTTGCTTCCCTGGCCTCTTTTGCAGCAGCTTCTTTTTTAGCTTCAGTTTCTTTACTGACGACCGGAGTATTAAACAAATCAATAAGCATATTGAGCTGTTGTATATTACCCGCTGTGCCGGTGGCTGAAGATTTCGGCTTGCCAGACGGAGGGTTATAGTAACGACAAGTGGATGCATGTACACCATTTTTACCACCGCATATTGCACATGTTGGAACTGGTGGATTTGACTGGGAATAAGCCACAGAAGAATAAGTTATACCCAACATCAGCAAAAAAACATAAATAAGATAAAGTCTTTGCTTCTTCATGTCTGCAATTAGTTATTTGTCACTAAAACTTCCCATCCGTAGATTTTATCCTGGGCCTCCCTGGCATCCTGCGCATTGGGCAAAAGAAGCAAATATTTTTTCATGTTTAATATTGCATAATTATAATTTCCGGCTAAACTTGCGATTAAAGCTAAATTGTAGTATCCCGCAGGATAGGAAACAGGATTAATTGTGAATGCTTTGTCGTAGTATTGAATTGCACTTTGATAATCTTTGTTATCATTAAGTGCATTCGCCTGTAAAATGTATTTTCTCTGTTCTTCGGATATAGATGGTTTCTCAATTAAAGCTTGGTAGTTCTCAGCTATCTGTTTAAATCTTACCAATTCTTCGATGGAATATTTTTTGCCATAATAATATTGCATATAATACAGCAAATCAGGAAATTCGCGTATGCAACAACAAAATTTATGGCACCCGATTTTTGTATAACACGTTTCTCCATTTCTGAATGGGGTAAAATATTCAATCCGGCTGTTCAGCACGTCTTTAAAATAAATAGTCACTGTATCCTTGTACCCATCCTTCTTGCCGGAAGTGAAACGGATAAAATCATCAGTAACTTCTTCATTATGAATACTATTCAGGTAAAAAGAAGTAGCCTCATTCTTGTATGACGGGTTACCTTCACCTCTTTCAATAACATACTTTTTCAACATTATCTGAATTCTGTTTTTTACATACTCCGGGTCATTCATGGCATGATCAATATGGGTTGGAATATATGGTTCATACCTATTTACTTCCTGGCCGCTAGCTACCGAATTTCTGTAATCGTTAGCATAATTTGTGATATTTTGAAGCGTGCTCTGATTTGAGACCTGAGCTTCACCCTCAATAAATCCGATGAAAAAAATTAGCAGAAATACAGTATAAAATCCTTTTGATTTCATGTTCATTTTAGTGTATTTGTCATTAAAGCTTCCCATTCGTAGATTTTGTCCCGGGCAGAAACAGCGTCAGGTGCATTGGGTATCAACAAGAGGTACTTCTTCATATTATGAATGGCAAATTCGTAATTTTCGGCCAGGCCTGCAATGACAGCATAATTATAATATCCTTCAGGATAAGAAACAGGGTTCATGGAAAATGCCTTTTCATAATATATAAGAGCTTTCTCATAATCCAACTGTTTATTCATTGCATTGCCTTGCACAAATAGTTTCCTTTGTTCCTCATTCATGACTGGTTTTTCGTGAGCTGCTTGATATTTCTGGGCCAACGATTTAAAATTTTCAAAATCCTCCTCGTAAAATTTTAAAGCATATTGATGCTGCATATAAAAAAGTAAATCGGCCACTTCTTTTCCGCCACAGGTCAGCAAATGGTTTTTTGCCCTGACATATGGCATATAAAATCCCCCATCAGTAACTTTCACATAATAGACTATCTGGTAGTTCAGAATATCCTTATAGTAAATGGTAATGGTGTCCTTATAATGATTCTCACTGCTAGAGGTAAACCGCACATAATCATTTGTGACTTCTCCATTCATAATTTTTTTTATTGTAAGATTTGTACTTAAATTTTTATACGCAGGCACTTTTGAAACATTATAATAATTTACATATTTTTTTAAATCTCTTGTCAGTAATGCTTTAACTTCTTCAGTATTATATTCCGGATTTACTTTAACAGGGATATATGGCTTATCAATATTTTCCGCATATTTTGCCTTTGCTTCGTCACCCACCCTATTAATTTGCTCTACTGCGGCATTTGTGGATTGAAGTACAGAATTTGACTTATCAGACTGGGCTTGGACAGGGGAAGTTCCTAAGATTGAGAAACAGATCAACAAAATAAAAAGAACCTTATAAATGGATGTTATGAGTTTTACTTCCATAATTTGCTGAAATAAGAACGACAATAAAATATATCTCTACACAAAGTTAAAAAAGATCCAGTCTCACAAAACCCTCTTTTATTGTTATTATAAATTTCATTTATTTCATATACACCGATTTCTCCTTCAAGCTTAAAAATTTCATCATTAAGTCTTTTATCCTTTCTGGAAATTGTTGGTTGCATTTTTAAAAAAGTCTATATCGCCGTGAGGAATTGCATGTTGCAGTAAGTCTGCCAGCAAGAGTTATCCTATGTTTCTGCAAACCCGTCGTGATAGCAACGGGGAACTATCAGGATCGATAAGACGCCAGGATTTGTCATGTAAAGACAAAAATGTCAGGGAAGAAAGCTATTTTGTTACTCATCATAGTGAGGCGGGACCTGTCCGGTTGTTTTTGGTCCATGCATCATTGCAACTATATGCATCGTAATATGTGGAAGAATAGCAGCCAATGGATTCATAGTCAATAGATATGCCAGGCTCAACACACCATTGCCAACATTTGGCCAAATTACTTTTTTACTACGAAATTCAGGGTAACCCAAATGATAGGAAGTCGTTGCAAAAATGCTGGCAAGAAGTCCAAGGACTGTAAACAAAATCTTACCTAACCAATTGTCTGGCCAGGCAACATTTGCAATTGCCAGTTTTACTGCGAGTATTGGCAGAACAGATAAAAGTAATGCATCAATTAGTCCATATGAAAATCCGGGCCAGATAATATCTGAAAGAAGTGCAACACCTTTTTGTCTTTCTGAGGATGGTTGAGAAAGCACGTTCTTTACAACAAAAGTACCAGCCAGAACAGCTCCAAGAGTACCCCAGGCCCAGTTATGAAGAAATATTTCTTTGATTTTTAAATCATTTAAAATTACAAAAGCAATAAACAATGCTGCAACAAGCGGAATGTAAAAAAGTAAATAAACATTACGTTTAAGTTTAAACCATCCGGCAAATACTGCTGCTACTGTGAATCCAAGCAAGGAAGCAAATAAGATCCAGATTAAGCTAGAAGTCATAATTAACATTTTAAAGGTTTTCGATTATTCAAAATTATAAAATGAAAAAAATAATTTTAAATATTTATCGATAATTTTTGTAATAATATCCCAGCCTGTCATGAATAAAGCAACTATAAAATTCTCTGGAGTTTTATCATTCAATATCATTAATTATCTCCTTGAGCTTTTTTATTTCCTCTTTGCTCAATTTTTCTTCTTTAATAATAAAAGAAAGAAGTGATGCAGGTGAATTGCCAAATTGCCCTGATAGTATTTTTTTGAGCTTTAATTTTCGATAAAAAGATTGAGTGACAGCCGGGTAATATTCGTAAGTTTTACCATAAGCTTTAAACTTCAGATAGCCCTTGCCGGCAAGTATTCTGGTTACTGATGATATAGTATTGTATGGCGGCTTTGGTTCATCCGTAAGCTCTTCTATAATATCTTTTACAAATGCTTTTTTCAGCTTCCAGAATATCATCATTATTTTCTCTTCAGCTTTTGTTAATTCTTCCATAACTATTTTTTGTTGCTGATTGTTGTAAGTTCAAATAACAGGTCTACATTATCAAATTCCTCAGTTGTTACGTTTGGAATTGGCTTCGGATTTATCTTTTCCGGATCATATTTACCAGTAGCAGCAAGTGCCTCTATAGCCTCTATAATTTTTGCTTTACTGAAAAAGTCTCCCTTGTGAATTCCAATTTCATTGACCGGATCTTTTGTAACAATACCATCAATTTTTACTATAACATCATTAAATTTAAACCGTTTACCTTCACTAATTGTTATGATCAGGTCTACTGATTCCTTATTTTGATTCCCTTCAAAGCTTATTCTACTATACAGATATCCATTATCCTGGTAAAGATTGCTCACGGCATCCAGGGCACCTGATGATCCGTTGAGCCTGTCGTCAATAAGTGATTTATTATATTCTGAACCAGGTTTAACGTTAAAGGCACGATTTAAGGTTTTGATGTCATAAACAGTATTTCCCTTCCAGATAATCTTTCCGATTTTTAACTGACTTTGATCAACATTTTCGTTTTGTTTTGTTTGTATCGTTTTGGGATCCGGATTTTTTATATAGGAAAAAGAAAACATTAAAAGTATAGTTATGGGTACCAGAATGATAAACAAAAGCTTATGTCCCGGAAGGGATCGTTGACTGCTTATCATAATTATTCTGCGTTTGATCTGGCTACCTGAGAAACCTGCTGAAAGATTAAATCCCTTAACTTCTGAGGCTAGTCTAAGAAGAAGTTCCGCATAGTCCTTTTTCCCTTTACTCTTTTCAACAATCTTTTCATCAACAATGTACTCATGTATCTCCTGAATTGATTTTTTTAAATAGATCAATAGTGGATTGAACCAAAAAATGACTGATATAAATTCAATAAATAAAACATCAAGTGAGTGTAACTGCTGTGAATGGACTTTCTCATGATCTTTAATCTGTTGTAACTCATCAGCTGATAGCTTTTGGTAAGAATTGCTAATGAAAATATAATTAAAGAAAGAGAATGGTGGCACTTTCTGATTCAGATCAACAAACCAGAATCTGCCCTCCCTTACTTTTGGATATTGCTCAATGCATTTTTGTATACTTCTTATGTTCCTGGCAAAATTGTAGGCCTTATAAAGCAATCCAATTATGTAAACTGCAATCAGTAAAATAATCATTCCTCTAAATAAAAAGGTACCAATATTATTCCCTGGATCATCAGATAGTGTATGGCCATCATAATATCCGGCAGATCGATTTCCTGTGAGGAAAATGGAATAATTAAACAGATTAGCAGTGTGAATTGATGAGTTCCACTGAACAGGTATAACTATCAATGGAAGAATTAAACTTAGAATTACACTAATTAATAAATAAATCCTCATCCACGAGAAATGAGTCAGATTAGCAATCAGTAATCTGTATACAATTAAGAAGAGTAACAGACAGATTGAACTTTCCAAAACATAGTAAATAAATGAATTTGTCATGGCTATAGTTTTATTAAATATTTCATAAAGCTATAACTTATATTTCAGTTATACAACTTATTTGTAAGTTTTATAATTTAGTTTTAAGTTTATAATCCTTCCGCTCATTATCCGATCCCAGCTTGAACATATTAAGTAATTGTTCAATAATTAAATCGTCCTGGTTAACGGAATATTTTTTTTATCATCGGCCGCCAAGATTACTTATGAATTCTGCTGTCTCCCGGAAATTTTTTCCCAGTGCCAACCTTAATGGGGTAAGTCCATTTCCCATTTTTGCATTTAAGTCTGCTCCATTGTCTATGAGAAGTTTTGCAAGTAATGTTTGACCATTATTGGCAGCTGAATGCAATGGGGTGACACCTTGCATTTGTTTGGCATTCACATCTGCCCCATTATTAATCAGAAGTTCGGCAATTTGGAAATTTGAAATTGCACAGGCGGAATGGATTGGAGAAACTTTGAGTTGATTGTTTGATGGTATATTTGGATTTGCTCCCATATCTAAAAGAGATTTAATAAGAGAAATATGTCCAAAATATGATGCAAGTCCTAATAGAGTAAAGCCATCTGAAGAAAATGTATTCAACAGATCAGGACTTTTTAACAGTGATTGGATTAGTATTTTATTATCTCCAAGGCATGCAGCTTCAAAAATGTCAAGTTTTGGTTTGTACTTTCTTATTATCTCAACAGCAATAGTGTCCCTTAAGTAAGCGGCATATTGTAAAAGAGAAATTCCCTGATCTGTCTTTTCATCAATAAGCGAAGGATTCTCTTTTAGCTTTTGTTCCAATTGGCTAATATCACCTTCTTTAATAAGATCAATAATTGTCTGATCCATTCTGATTAATTATGGTTATAGTAATTTTTGTATTAAACACTGTTTCAGAGGTTTTGTTTGATTTTCCATTGGTTAGTGTAGTTTCAATAACGCCTGACAGTCAATCGGTTTGATTATTTGCCATCAGCTTATCAGGTCTATAGACAGGTAATTGAAGTTTCTATGTAATTCTTTTGTGTTTATATCTGCGACAGAAACGCCACCCAATAAAGAATATAATCAGAACTATAAAAAATAGCAGGTTTGTAACTGTCCATATTGCAATCTGGATTCCCTTTCTGAAATGAGAAACTTTGTTTATAGATTCCCCTGAAATAACTACAGTTTGGTTCCAGTCAAAGTTTTTGAGAAGAGGTGAAAAACCTTGTTGTACACATCCTTCGAGACTAAAAATTCCAATGGTATTAGGGAAGTGGCTTGCAACGACGAGGTCCTTTGATAGCTCTTCCCAATTCAGAGGTACAAATTTAGATGTTGAATCGGCTCCATTTCCTGTGACTCCAACAACAATTGCCTAAGCATCTGATCCATAGCTCCAGACTTGCGTTGCTCCTGATTTATGATTAAAACTTGAGTAGATCATCATAGCTTCAGTCTTACCTTTAGCGGTTACCACACCAATAACTCTGTCAAGTAAGGTTGAATGTACCTTACGTTCATCTGCAACAAAACTTAGCTGATAAGTTTGAAACGGATAGCCATGATCTTCAATCTTTCGTATAAAATCGGTATAAACAATAATTGCCTGATGTGACTGAATAAGACGCTTTAAACTCATTGAACGACCAATTATGGTTGCAATCAATTTCCATGTGCTGCTCTTTTTTAACATAACAAATTCAACAAAATTGGGCTCGATATCAAGTCCTACACCAGCCCATTTGAGTTTATATGTATCTGTCCATTTTTCGAAATCGGCAAAGCGTGTAATTGCCTCAGCTGAAACATTCCTATTGCTGACTATCAACTAAACTTTCCGGATTAGGCTTAGCATTTATTTTTATAATTTTAAATTTAAACCTATTAAAAGATCAAGATAAGCTCTGTTTGGTAATACATCTGTCACACCATAACCAAGACTAGATTCGAAAAAGAAATGAAGTTTGTTATTAATTTTTATTAATGAGCCATATCCAATATCGGCAAGGAGCAGATAATCGATGAAGTTGGATTGGATACCCTCGCCTGTATAGCCAAAATGATTTACTTTGATATGACATATTCTGACTGATGTCTTAAGGTAAGGATCAAAATTATTAACTATCTTTTTAAGATGGTAATTTACTTGAATTGGAAATTCAAGCAAGGTTGCAACGTCATAGCTATTGGAATTGGTTTGAACAACCTTTTTTCTTCTATAAGTTACTCCTATTGAGATCGACGTTCTTTCGGAATCGACTTTATATACCAATCTCCCGTTTACACCTATCCAAAAGTCCCTGAACTGCCTGGAGATGGTAGTCGGGGTAAATGAAAATGCATAATGGGGTGAATATGACAACTCTAATGAAAGGGGATAATGATTTGGTTCCCTTTTCAAAATGTCCCCATTTTCTTGTCCGGAAATAATAATTAATGAATTAGCAACGAAAACAATTAAAAGTATAATAGCTTTCTTCATAGCCGTATTAATTAAAAAGATAACGTTGTCTCGGAAGCATTATCCAGTTGTCATAATATAACGAATTATTGACTGTCAAGGCAGACAAAAGAGTCATTTTTTCCCAGAATTCGTAATTCTCCTAATTTCTTTTGCGATATCCTCAGGTGAGAGAATAAAATCTATACATCCACTATCTATTGCACTTTCAGGCATTTCGGGTTGAGCTGCTGTCTCAGGCTTCTGAGCAATTGTTATGCCCCCTGCCTCTTTAATGCCGCATAAAGCTTCGGCGCCATCCCCGTCATAGCCAGATACAATTACAGCAATTAGTATTCCATCCCAGTGCTTAATAAGAGAATGCAGAAAAACCGTAATCACATCGGGCCAACCTCTGGGTTTCGATATTGGTTTAAGTCGGAACTCATTCTTTAAAACGTGTAAGTCGTGTTTCGCCGGTATTATAAACACATGGTCTGGCAGAATGTCCAGTCTTTCAGTAATCAGTTCAACTGGCATTTTTGTGTGATGCGGAAGAATCTCATGTAATAAGGTTGCCACGGTTCTCAAATGATTAACTATGACAATTGCAACGCCCATATCTGCTGGCAGATTACGTAGAAGCCGGATATAAGCATCTAGTCCCCCTGCTGAACCGCCAATACAAACAATTGGAAAATCTTTCGCGACACTCTTGGCAATCATTGATAATTACTTTACAGGATAAAAGAATTTTCGCTTAGTTTCAAAGATAATGATTATTATTCTCTGGTCCTAAATGGCCCGGCGGATTACTAAACAGACTGGGTTACAAAGGCAACCGAGTTAAACTTTTTTATCAAACTCTTAGGATCCTGTTTTAGCAGTTTTCAAGGATTAGTTTTACTATATCATAACTTACTGCATCAAACATGGTCTCTACATTTCTTGTAAACTCAGAACTATGACTCATAATTGCATCTTTAACAATAAAGGCTTTGTAATCATTATTTTGTGCCCCGGTCCTGGTAGCCAAAACACATCCAACAGCACTTAAACCACAAAGGAACACTGTATTTCTTCCATTTTCTGTCAGAATCATGTTAAGATTAGTTTTATTAAAACTATCTGAATAAGCCTTAATTATCTGAACGTCTTCCTGGTTGATTAATATAGATGCAGGATATTCAAACTCTTCTTTATCTGGTTCATGTCCATTTTCCTTGTCAAGATGATAGATTCGAATGACGGGAAAGTCATGCTCGCGGAAAAGTTTTATTAAGAGATTTATAAAGAAAATCGCAAGTTCTTTATCTCTTGGCGGAATCATTGACATGTATTTATTCTGAACATCTATTACCAGCAGAGCTGGTTTGATTTTATTTTCACTTTGCATTATATTATCTTTCATGGTTGGAACTTGTCTTTTATGGTGAGTTGTACAAGCTGTTTTTAATAGAGTTAGTTAGATTCCACGCCTTTAGAACGTTTCCATTTATAGTATTCATCAATAACCTTAAGTTTATCTAAATTAGGTAAAGGTGTGATATGTGGATTAGCTTCCAGGTACATTACAAATGGGTTCTCAACATTATAAACCGGCCATTGGGGAAGATCTTTTCCATTGGGATCGCCATATTTGGCAAAGTTAATCCAGTAATTTATCATTGTTTCCGACAATTTCCTGTCTTCTTCTGTGTATTTGATTTTAGAATCCTGATCGAGATGATTAAATACATAAAAACAATCGGATCCATGAAAAGATTTGTTTGACTTTAGAACCATGGTGAGAGGAGATGAAGGTTGAGGTTGGTCAAAGTAATACATAAACACATGAGATTTACCGGTTTTAGTTTGTAATGTTGCCCATGTAAAGCTATGCCAGGCAAAATAAGTGTCCCGGAATAGATTAGCCCAAGACCTTCGCCTGGTGCTGTCAGTGCCATCAGGATAGATACTTAAAATTTTATCAGTAAAAGGTCCAAAACGCAGGCGGGTTGAATTTAAGTAATCACCAGTTTTGTACGTCATTACAAATATTGAGCCTTCATCGGAAGCAGTCCCTAACAAAACAGGAATATCATTATATGTACCAGCTTCATATAACTTATACTGATCATCGATAATCAAATTGCCATCTATAATAGGGCTGAAACCACCAGTTTTTGCAACTGAATCGTTTAAAAGCTTTTGGAAATCCATCTTACGCAACTCCTCCAGGGAATTTGCACCCAGGCGTTTTTCAAATTCAAGACCATATAGCTCTGCCCCTTTCAGAATTTGCATGCAGTCGATTTCCTTCTTTTTACTGGCAGGGCTGAATGAAGCTCCGCTCATAGCAATTGCCCGATGAAAAAGTCCCTTTGCTTTTGGTGAAGCTGCAAGCATGCTTACAGAGAATCCTCCCGCAGATTGACCAAAAATTGTGACACAACCCGGATCACCACCGAAAACCTGAATATTATTTTGGACCCACCTTAGTGCGGCAATCTGATCGAGAAGTCCGTAATTACCTGATGTCTGGTTTTCTGATTCGGATGTTAATTCAGGTAGAGACAAGAAGCCTAATGGCCCTAGACGATAAGAAATACTTACCAATATAATCCCTTTTTTTGCTAATTGCTCTCCTGTGGTAACGGATTGTGATGAAGAACCCAGGAGAAAACCACCACCATGAATCCAAACTATTACCGGAAGCTTTTTATTTTTTGAAGTAGAAGGTTTCCAGATATTTAAATAGAGACAATCTTCCGACATTCCATAATTTATATAACCAAGCATCGGAATATTTGCCTGAGGACAGGCCGGCCTGAACTTATCAGCTTTTAATACTCCATCCCATTTTTTGACAGGTTTAGGAGGACACCAGCGCAGATCTCCTACTGGTGGTGCAGCGAAAGGTATTCCTCTGTAAATCGTGATCTCATCTTCAATGGTTCCCTCAATCAAACCACCTTCGACTTTCACAATTGTGGGGGAAGGCGCTGTTTGTGAGAACACAGACAAATTAATTGCTAATAAAAGTGCTATTAATAAGGTTGCTGGGCAGTACATTATTCTTTATTCGTCATAGATAAACTCTTCTCCGTTTATTACCTTGACTGGATATCTTGTCTGGTCATTATATTGATATGTAATCTCAGATTCATAAAAATCATCAATCCCGGGGGTCTGCACCAAATTATAAGTCTTGATTTTTATGATGTTATTAGGATTTGAGTTGATTCCAGGTCTTCCGATCAGTTTGAAAACTGAATATGGATTGAGGTATGAATCGTATTCAAATGTTACTCTACTTAAATGAGTCGGGTCAGTCCCGGCAGGTATGAATAGATAAGAGTAAGAATTCTCTTCTATTACATTGCCGTTTATGTCATATAGAAAAGTCGAGAATTGAGTTATTACTTCATTGCCATCTTCCAGCAGGACTTTAGAAATTCTTTTATTGCTATCGTACTCAAAAGTCTGGATTGATCTTAACTCATCCTGTCCTTTATAAGGAACATAATTAAGCAGTTTTGACAGATTACCATTGTCATTATACTCAAAGATTGTATACATTGAAATTCCTGTTTTGGCAGGGTCAACAAATTCATGGTTCACGCTGGCTGGCATGGAAGAACTATAACTATCAGGTGAAATTGCGACCTCTTCTCTGATAAGTTTATTACTGCTGTCATAGTAGAATTTTCGATAGAAGCTGGTGCTGTTTACTTCATCTATAAGATTGTCTTGGTTATATGAGTATTGTGCAACGATATATCCGTTGTTTTTAATTTTTTTCAAAAAATCATTCTGTGATGGTACAAATCCTTCTTTTGTGCAGCTATATAAAACAATTAATAATGCCAAAAGCAGATTCAGTCTTATAAAAAGCATCCTTTGATTCATGGTGATTATGTTAATTAATAAGCAGTCTTAAAGAACACTATTGTCTTGTTAATAACAAATTTATTAAATATTGATTGAATGTAAGCAAGTATTTGTTGAGTTATTCTGGTTCTCCCATTTATCACTGAAGTGTTAAGAGTATTTAGTTTTTTTCCTTGGTCGTCAATTCTCTGGTATGCAGAAGAAGATCTGATCCACCAAAAGGTCCATGACCTGGAATTACAATTATTGCTGATTTAAATTTCCGAATTACCGAATCAATAGTCTTTGGATACTCATTGAGATCTCCATCAACGATGTTTCCAAGGTTTTCTGAGTTTAAACTTTTACACATGCATCCTGGAAAAAGAATTCTTTCTGAGGGTATCCATACAACAATATTATCCAGGGAGTGTGCAGCTCCCAAGAAATAGCAGTAAATGGATTTATTTCCAAGACTTAGTTTCAATGAATCTTTAAATCCGTGGTCAGGTATGGGTAATCTTTTTGTTTTTGCTATTTCTATTGTTAACTGATTTGCATATGATTTGATCTTCTGACTTTGGAGATATCCTAAACCTCCCATGCAGTCTTCATGCCAATGGTTTGGAACAAATCCTATTATTTTTAATCCCAAATGATCTTTGATATACGATACTAATATCATTGTCAATGAGTCAGTCGAGGGAGTGTCAAAAAGGAACGCTCTTTTCTTATTAACAAAAATTAATCCATTTCCAGATATTCTTCCATACCCGGGCAGAGTATTATATGAAACATGGATATAAGTATTTTCAGAGAGCCTTATCAACTCTAAATCAGGTGAAATTTGAATTGTATCATAAACCTGTTGAGAGAATCCAGTTAAATGGATGAGTCCGGTTAATAGTAGAAATAGTAAAGTTTTCATAATAGTGTCAAGTTATTCAGAGAGCCGCAACATAACAGTTAACAGCTGTCGGGCGGTTCAATTAGTAGCCATAAGCCTGGTACTGCGTTTTTTGCCCATTGACGGTTCCGGGTCCCGATAAAACAGTCCGTGTCAGAAGTATTTTTTATGAAATTATTGTAGGCTCTTGTCCTATTATTTCACCAGTCATGACATCGATGTAGATCTTGTAGTAAACTGGTCCCGGAATATTAATCAGCCAGCCAA
>Ga0302206_1000367_pt1 | contig 18193 bp, 13 predicted proteins | sample II_Fen_E2_1_FD_194581 | JGI IMG/M metagenome (GOLD analysis project Ga0302206, IMG submission 194581) | Peat permafrost microbial communities from Stordalen Mire near Abisko, Sweden - II_Fen_E2_1 | ecosystem: Environmental > Terrestrial > Soil > Wetlands > Permafrost | place: Sweden: Abisko...
TATTTCGCCACCCGGGTAAGGGTAAAACCCGGCAGTAAATGGATATGCTGGATCGAAGTTAACCTGGCAGGTGATTTCAATGACAAGTTTCCGGAATATGATGAGGTAAAAAAAACATCCGATGAATACAAAACCGGACAACCGGCATTGCTTTACAGGGCAGAAATTGATGCATCATTAGGTAAAACTGTAATACCCGATATTAATGGAATGTGTCTGCTTGATCCGGTAAAAGGAGTAGTTATCGTATCCCCTGAAGGAATTACAACAGCCAAAAACATTTTCGACGAAATAAGTATCAGGGTAATTAAACCAAAACCCAGGATTATTGAATGGTAAGAGCGTTATATCTTCGGGAAGTTTTCCTTATTTTGATATTCGAAAAATTTAATCTTTAATTTTATTCAGGTGAAACTTAAAATCCGGTTTATTTCCATCATTTTCCTGTTGTTGCTTATTTCTTCTGCATATGCACAGCTGCAAAGGAATATACTAACGCATAGCACTAATCGGCAGATCTTAAATGAAGCGCTGATTCAGGCCCCGGACTGGCATCCGTATCCGACCATTTCCGATAGGGAAAAATGGAACGTAGTGCCGGAATCAGTAAGAATCGGTTATATTAAAAAAGCGGAACAATATCTTGGAAAAGAATGGGAGATATTACCGGCAACTTTTTTTCTCGATTTCGTCAGAAATGACAACAGGACCAGGTATGAAAATATGTTTTTTGGACGGCGTCAGAGACTGACTTGTCTGGTAATGGCGGAAGTGTTTGAGAATAAAGGAAGATTTCTCGATGATATTGCGAACGGAGTATGGGCAATTTGTGAAGAAAGCTTCTGGGGAGTACCGGCTCATATCGGGGCCCAGAAGAAGGGCAGCGGGCTTCCGGACATCACAGAACCTATAATTGACTTGTTTGCAGCAGAAACTGGAGAATTACTTGCGTGGACTTATTATCTAACAGGCGATAAGCTCAATCAGATTTCTCCCCTGATCAAAGAAAGAATAGAGTTGGAAGAAGACAGAAGGATTATCACCCCTTACCTGGGACGGAATGACTTCTGGTGGATGGGTTTTAATGGAGAAAGGGCTGTAAACAACTGGAATCCGTGGATCAACTCAAATGTGCTGAATATTGCTCTGATACTCGAGAAAAATAAAGTCAGACGCGAAGATGTTGTTTATAAAAGTATGCAGAGTATAGATGTTTTTCTGAACGGGTATCCCGATGATGGTGGATGTGATGAAGGTCCCGGTTACTGGGGAAGAGCCGGTGGCTCGTTGTTTGACTATCTCGATCTCTTATATCTTTCGACCGGTGGTAAAATTAATATCTATAACGATCTACTGATCCGGAAGATAGGTCAGTTTATTTACAAAGCCTGGATTCATGATGATTATTACATCAATTTTGCCGATGCCAGCGCAATTAACCAACCTGAAGCCGGACTCGTTTACAGGTTTGGGAAAAGAATAAATGATCCTGTTATGATAGGTTTCGGATCATTTCTTTCAATCAGACAAAAGAACGGTAGAAGCAGTGAGGATCCTGATGATGGATCACTAATACGTGTAATTCCTGATCTGCTGATAACAAATGAACTGCAAAACGAAAAGCCAATAGAACCGTTTACTGCAGATATGTGGTTACCTGGTTTGCAGGTAATGGCTGCCCGGTCTCACCCTGATTCAGAAAAGGATCTGTACTTTGCAGCAAAAGGGGGTCATAATGCTGAAAGTCATAACCATAATGATGTCGGAAACTTCATTGTTTATGCCGATGGCAGACCTTTGCTGATCGATATAGGTGTGGAAAACTATACTGCCAAAACCTTCAGTTCCAATAGATACGATATCTGGACAATGCAGTCGCAATACCATAACCTTCCCACTATCAATGGAGTACAGCAGGCGGCCGGCAGAGAATACCATGCTCAAAACCCGCAGTTCTCTTCAACCGCAAGTAAGGTCAGCTTCTCACTTGACATTGCCGGGGCTTACCCTGCCAATGCTAAGGTAAGATCATGGAACCGCAGGATTACACTGGATCGTACAAAGAATCTGGTTCTTTCTGAAGATTACATTTTAAGTGAATGGAAAGAGCCGGTGAAGCTCAATATAATAACAGCTTTTAATGCAGATGTTTCCAAAACAGGATGGATTTTTCTGACAGATAAACGCAATAAATCATTAGTCTATGAAATAATTTATGATCCTGTAAAATTTATGGTATCAGATGAAGAGAAGGAAGTTACCGATGACAGGCTTATTCCGGTATGGGGCAACCGCCTGACACGCCTGGTTTTTACTGTTAAGGATAAATCCCTTAAAGGACAATATCAGCTGATATTGAGAAAAAAAATGAAATAGTGGTAATAAAATGAAAACATATGATCAGGATTAATACTCAACTGAAACCTGATGATCTGGCAAAAAAGCTGGAAAAATTCTGGAGCATCTCTGCAGATAAGATCAGACTTATCCAGCACGATTATGATTCTTCAAAAGGATCGCCTGTATTTACCGTGCATGGAAAATATACATCAAGGGGCTGGACAGAATGGACGCAGGGTTTTCAGTTCGGATCATCTATTCTACAGTTCGATGCTACCGGCGAATCAAATTTCCTTGAGTCAGGCAGAGCAGATACGGTTAATAAAATGGCCTCTCATATAAGTCATTTTGGAGTTCACGATCATGGTTTTAATAATCTGAGCACATATGGGAACCTTTTAAGGTTAATGAATGAAGGGAAAATTGTTTTCAATGAATGGGAGAAATCGTATTATGAATTAGCGCTGAAGATTTCAGGAGCTGTACAGGCAAACCGCTGGAGCAGGATCATAGATGGCGGATTTATTTATTCGTTTAACGGGCCACATTCGCTGTTCGTCGATACATTACGTTCGTGTCGTGTACTCATGGTAAGCCATCTTTTGGGGCATGCATTAAAAACTGAGAACGATGTCACGGTCAATCTTATGAAAAGGGCTTCCGAGCATATTATAGCTACTGCAAAATATTCAGTTTTCTATGGTGAAGGACGTGACCAGTATGATGTAAGGGGAAGAACAGCACATGAATCTTTGTTTAATACACTGGACGGAAATTATCGCTGTCCGAATTCCCAACAGGGATATTCAGGTTTCACTACATGGACCCGCGGGTTAGCCTGGGCCATGCTGGGTTTTTCAGAGCAGCTTGAATTGCTTGACCATTTGATGGTCGCGGAATTAATTGATGTTAAGGCTAAATGTGAACTGGAAGATATAATGCTGAAAGCTGCAAGTGCTACCAGTGACTTTTACATAGAAAACACACCTTCCGACGGCATCCCCTTTTGGGATACAGGTGCCCCTCTTTTAAATAAACTGGGAGACTATCTCGACAGTCCAGCAGATCCGTATAACGATTTCGAACCGGTCGACAGTTCAGCTGCTTCGATTGGTGCACAAGGTCTGTTACGGCTGGGAAATTATCTGAGACTGAAAGGGAAAGTTAAAGAAGCTGATGTTTACTGGCAGGCAGGCCTGACAGTTCTTGATACTCTTTTCAAAGAACCTTATCTGAATCAGAACCCTGACCACCAGGGTTTAATCCTGCATTCGGTTTACCACCGTCCAAACGGATGGGATCATATTCCTGAAGGAAGAAAAAGTCCCTGCTGTGAATCATCAATGTGGGGAGATTATCATGCCCGTGAAGTGGCGCTTTATCTGCAAAGAATAATTAATAAGGATAATTACTATACCTTTTTTAACGGACTAATATAATCATCATGGCTTCAGTAATAAAAGATCTGTCAAAGCTATGCATTCATACGATGACTACACGCCCCTGGACAATTGAGGAATGCATAATGAATTATTCCGGGGCAGGCATTCACGGAATCACTATCTGGCGAAATGTTCTGGAAAATAAAAACCTTAAAACAGTAAAAGAGCTTCTTGATGATTTCGCTATGAATGTTGTCTCACTTTGCAGGGGTGGATTTTTCCCTTCGGTAAGTGCTGTAAAAAGGCAATCAGCACTTGATGATAATCTTCTTGCCATTGAACAGGCCGTGGCAATCGGAGCACCATTAATTGTATTGGTTTGCGGATCAGACAGGGAACAATCTTTGGAAAAATCGCGGGATCAGATTCTGGAAAGTATATTTCGTATACTACCGGTTGCTGAAAACGCTGGAATAAGACTTGCAATTGAACCTCTTCATCCAATGTATGCAGCTGACCGTTCTGCCTTAAATACCATTAAACAGGCAAATGACATGGCTGATCATATAAATTCCTCATATGTTGGTGTTGCCGTTGATGTTTATCATCTCTGGTGGGATCCGGACTTAAAAGATGAGATCAAGAGGTGTGCCATAAATGATCATCTATTTGCGTTTCATGTATGCGACTGGAAGGTTCCAACCCTTGATTTTCTTAATGACAGAGGATTAATGGGAGAAGGATGTATCAATATTCCTGAAATCAGGTCGTGGGTCGAAAATGACGGCTTCAAAGGATATAACGAAGTGGAGATATTTTCAAATATCCACTGGGCGGAAGATCAATTTAAATATATCGAAAGAATTAAACAGGCTTATCTGACTAAAACATAAATAAATGAGTAATAATCAAATTATTCACCGGGTAGGAATCATCATGAACGGCGTTACCGGCAGGATGGGAACAAATCAACACCTGATGAGATCGATTGTTGAGATCATCAAACAAGGTGGTGTAAAGATCAGTTCAACAGAATCAATCATACCCGATCCTGTACTTGTAGGCAGAGACGAGACAAAACTAAAAAAGTTAGCGGTTCTATCCGGAGTGGAAAAATGGACAACTGACCTTGACAAAGTATTGAAGGACCCTGATTATCAAATCTATTTTGATGCGCAAACAACTGGCAGAAGGGTTGATAGCATAAAAAAGGCAGTGAAAGCAGGCAAACATATTTATTCTGAAAAACCTGTTGCATCAAATACTGAGGATGCTCTGGAATTATACCGGCTCTGTGAAGAAGCCGGCGTTAAGCACGGAGTTGTTCAGGACAAACTATGGCTGCCCGGAATAATTAAGCTCAGACGGCTTATGGAAAACGGATTCTTTGGCAAGATCCTGTCGGTAAGAGGAGAATTCGGTTACTGGGTGTTTGAAGGCTTTAATGTACCATCACAACGTCCCAGCTGGAACTACCGCAAAGAAGATGAAGGCGGGATAATTCTTGACATGCTATGTCACTGGCGCTATGTTCTCGACAACCTGTTCGGAAATGTAAAGGGAGTTTTCTGCATGGGAGCCACACATATTCCTGAAAGAGTCGATGAACAGGGGAAAGTTTATAAATGTACGGCTGATGATGCAGCCTATGCAACATTTGAGCTTGAAGGGGGTATTATTGCTCATTTCAATTCCTCATGGGCAACACGTGTACGTCGTGACGACCTGCTAACTATCCAGGTTGATGGAACAAAAGGTTCAGCAGTGGCAGGATTACGTGAATGCCGGACCCAGCATTACGGAAATACACCCCGACCAGTCTGGAATCCCGATGTGCCTCAGTCAATTGATTTCTACGATGGATGGCTAAAAGTTCCTGAGCAGGAAATATTCGAAAATGCTTTCAAAATTGAATGGGAACTTTTCCTTAAGCATGTTGTAAAAAATGATCCGTTCCCATGGAACCTGAAAGAGGGTGCTAAAGGGGTGCAGCTGGCTGAAAAAGGACTTGAAAGCTGGGCAAAACGAACCTGGATTGAAATTCCGGAACTTTGAAATGATTTTTTCCTTATTGGTGAACAAACTGAAGTTTTGCTGTTTCAATGAAAGCCACTATATTTTCCACGGGCGCATCCCCTTCCACCGAATGTGAAGGAGAAAGTATATAACCACCTTCCTTCCCTGCTTTGATCAGAGCCCGAGTCTCATTAACGACATCTTTCACCGTACCGAATGGCAGCGTTTTCTGTATCGACAATCCTCCGAAGAAAGAGAGTTTCCCTTTATATTGTTTAAGTAGTTGCATAACATCCATAACCTCAGGCTGGAAAGGATTGAAACAATCCACTCCTATTTCAACCAGATCGTCAAAAAGTTCGTCGACATCGCCACATGAATGGATAAATACATATTTTCCTTTGTCCCTGATAGTTTTATAAGTCCTTTTAATATAGGGATATATAAACTCCTTCCAGAAATCATATCCCATAATAAGGCCTCTTTGCTGCCCCCAGTCATCTCCCAGTTCAATTCCATCAATATCATAAGTGAATGCTTTCTCTATCTGTGCAATATTATAATCTGTGATGGCTCCCATAAGCTCGTGGACAAATTCAGGATTAACACAGAAATCCATTAGCAGGTTCTCCATCCCTCTCATCGTCCAGGCTCTCTCAAACAATGAAAAACCAATTGCAAACAACCTGAAACGGTCGCCATTCTGTTCGATCTTGCCAGGTATATCTTCAAAATATCTTTGGTCGAGCGGATCCGAAAAGACATAACCATTAAGTGTTGGCTCAGGGAGAATGGTACCTGTTACATTGCCTATATCTTTATCAATGCTCCTGTCCCATACTACACCAAAGACATCCCGGTACAAATTATTCCCGAGATATTCGAAAAATCCAATATCATTACCCAGCTCCAGAATATGATTCTGAAGGTAGTCTTCAATGTCTTTCCCTTTGAGATATTCAAGAAGTTTTTCTTTTGCCTCCACGGTAAACTTGAAATGCCATGGGACATAAGGTATGTCTTTAAATGCAAGCGCTCTTTTAACTACCTCTCTTTTGTCCATGTCATTATCATATCATTTTAATCCTTTATATCTCAATACCGCTTCCAGAAGATAATAATCGGCATAGACAAGCGGGACATCAATCTCTACACCATGCGGAATACTTCCCACACAGTGATTAAGAATGAAATATTTGTCACCCGGAACCCCCATGTAAGCAGGAGATGTGAGTGAGTCAAGGATTTTTACCGCGGCATTTTTATATTCAGCCCCATATTCTTTTGAATAGATACTAAGTTCGAAAAGTGCTGAACTTGTAATAGCTGCCGCAGATGCATCCCTGGGTATCACAGGAAATCTATTCGGATCGTATTTCCATTCCGGTTTCAAAGTAGTATCACCTGCATTGTAATCCCAATAAGGAACACCGTCTTGAGGTATATTAGGATTATGGATTATATAATTGGCTATGTTCTCAGCAAAAGTCAGAAATTTCTTATCCATCGTATAACGATAACATACCACAAATCCGTATAATCCCCAGGCCTGTCCTCTTGCCCAGGAAGATTCATCGGTAAAACCCTGGCATGTCGCTTTATCTTTTACACGCCCTGTTATTGTGTCATAATCAACTACATGATAACTTGAAAAGTCAGGACGGTAATGATTTTTCATAGTAGTCAGAGCATGTTGCAGAGCTATATCTTCATATTTCTTGTTTCCGCTGAGCTGGGTTGCTTTAAAAAGCAGCTCAAGATTCATCATGTTATCGATTATTACGGGAAAGAACCATTCGGTTGTATCATTCCAGGCTTTCCTGTAGTTCCATGATTTAATGCTTTTGGCAACAGGATTAAACCTTTTACATAAAGATTCAGCTGTTTCCACAAGTACTTTTTTATATTCCTGCTTACCATCAAGTCTGAGTCCGTTACCATAGCTGCAGTTCATCATGAAACCAACATCGTGGTTTCCGCTCCAGTATTGAATAGTATCAAGGGCCTCAGTCCATTTTATAGCTTCACTCTTCCATTTATCATCGCCTGTTATTTCATATATCTGCCAGAGATTCCCTGCAAAAAAACCGCTGGTCCAGTCATAGATATCTGTACTTACAAGATTGCCTTTTGTATCAATAGTACGAGGAAAACGAGCCAGATCATTCGACTCTGACAGGATATTATCGTACTGCCCTGTAATGAACTTAATCTTTTCCGGTGTAAGAACTTTTTTATCCGTATTACACGATGCGTTACCAATAATTAGTATAATGATAATTGCAGTTTTTATGATGGTCTTCATGGATGACAATAATTTCGTATTTAATAATTATGTGATTATTGATTGCCTGCTGTATTAAAATAGGCAATATAAGCTTTTAGTTTTTCAAGATAACCTTCGATATCGAGTTTTTGCTCATCATATATCAGGAATGACATGTCGGGACGGCGAAATGCAAAATGTCTTGCCCTGTCCTGTTGCCAGAAATACTTCTTATCTGGTGTTGACATTCCTCTGGGAAACCTGGTCAGTTCATAAGTTTTTACCAGGTCTTTAAAAACTGAATCTCTTCTTTGCAGAATTTTTTCAACCACTTGCTCCGCTTTTTTCAGACTACTCATTGAAACATTATAATCTACAAAACGGTTAACATGTGCATCCTTTATTGTGTATTCAAGTTGTGACAGGTCCTTATAAGTGAGACATGTATGCTTTATAAGTTCCGCGCTGGTGCGGAATATCTCAAAATCGTAGGCGTGGTTTATGCCAACTGCCTTATTCATTTCAATAATCTGAAGTGCTATGTTCATTTTAGCGAGTATATCCTCCGACGCGATCAGCTTTTCTTTATATTCGGTATTCCAGAATGGATCATATTCAAGGGCATCACCACGAGGCAGGTCAGGTAACCTTGTTTTTCCGATTTCGCCATAATGCCATACGTTTCGTTCCATGGTTCCGGCAAAATAGTAAGCGCCCTCATTCAAAAGCCTGAAAAGTTCATTCATTCGTACGCACGATGGTCCATAATATGAATTAAAGAATGATTCCCGGAACTCCTCCAGAGAAGGTTTAGAACCATTCCATGACCATGCGACAGCATTCACAAAATGCATCATCCACATCTGGTTATGCAGGTCATCGTCATCCCATGAAGTACAGATCATACCGTCGAAAATTCCGGATTTAGCCGCTGGGGATAAGAAGTTGTAAGATTTTTCCAGGCTCCCGGTTTTTTCTTCTCCTCTTTCTCCTTTTTCAAAATCGTATGGTATCATAAGCGGTACGACACCCGGATTGGGATCGTATGCAAATACCTCAAAACCAAGCGCTCTGGCATCTTTAACATAAGTCTGACCGGGTGTTTCATAATCGTAGCTTTCTGTTAAAGCCAATCCTTTAACCGGTTCAATACCTTTGGCTGGAGATTCGCTGATCTTCCATCCCATTGGTGTTTCCCACGCCATTACCTTTCTGCCTTTTGTTTTAAGGTAGTCAGCTGCCTTGTTAATGAACAACTGGTAAAGCCCGCTCCTGCCTAATTCTTCCGATTTGGCTTTGCATTGTTCACATGCTCCTAATTCGTAGGTTTCATCAGAACCAATATGAATATAGTCCGATCCGGGGGTAGCCTCAATGGCATCCTTCCACAGATCATACAATAAATCATAGCTCCCGGATTTTAACGGGCAGAATTCCCAGTTTGATGATGCAATTTCTCTCAGATTTTTATATTGTGGCCATTTCAGTATAAAACTCACATGACCGAGGCCCTGGACAAGCGGAACTATCTGAATATGATATTGTCTTGCATACCGGGTAAACTCCTGCATTTCTTTCAGTGTGAAAGCTCCCGGCGCTCCAATTTCAGGATGGCTCGGATAAGCAAACTTGTCCTCCCATTCCCACACCAGCATATTTACTTTATAACTTGCCAGATCTTTAATAAACGATTTAACATAGGAAGCTTTATCCTGGTGATGTTTTGTATCATAGTGAATTGCACGTTTCAGAATATCCGGCCAGTCGGTTATAGTTAAACCCTGAACCTTAAACCCATCATGTGACCGTAAGATGAGCTGCAGAAATGTCTGGGTACCATAAAACAAGCCGTCTTCCTGTTTAGCTCTAATCGTTACTTCTCCTGCACGGGAAATGAGCTGATATCCCTGATCTTTTAACGATTCAGGAACCTGGTGGCGTGTCAAGACAATGGATGGATTTGTCCCGCGGGGACCTACTTTCGCAACAATGTCCCATTTACTCTTGAGGTCCGTGATAAGTTCTTCAGCGGTAAACCGGTCTGAAACGGATGCTGATTTATCAAGGACAATAGTAAGCTCATGAGTAAAAACAAAATCAGGTCCTGAAATTTTTACTTCCTGCGGATAGGGAATTACATGCAAACCCAGTGTAGACAGATCACTTGCAAACAAAGTATTGGTTGAAGCTGAAACCAAAACTAACAAATTGAAAATTATTAATACCGGATATCGGTTCCTCACTTTTCTGATCATTTGCTATGGAATTTATAAGCCGTTTACTACTTTCAGTTTTTCAGTCACAAGTGCGGTAACTGCATTTGTGGCTACAGGAAATACTTTGCGCAGGTCTATTTCATTTTCATTGGCCAATACTCCCTTCAGCGTTTTCACAAAGATATTTTTAATCTCGGTGGCAAGGTTAATCTTGCATATACCTCTTTTAATAGCTTCGGCAATAGTATTATGCGGAATACCGGAACCACCATGCAATACCAGTGCAGCGTGAGCTACCTCGTTAATCAGCTTGAGCCGATCAAGATCAAGTTCCGGCTCCTGTGCATAAAACCCATGAGCTGTCCCTATTGCAACAGCAAGAGCATTGACCCCGGTCCTCTTTACAAATAGTTCAGCTTCTGCAGGTTCAGTGAAGCCTTTTTTTGATGTCGATTGTCCTAATTTTGCCACATAGCCCAATTCCGCTTCAACACAGGCATCGTATTTTTTTGCTAATTCAACTACTTTGCGGGTCATTTCTATGTTTACCTCGAATGATTTCTCACTGGCATCAATCATAACCGAATCAAATCCGATTTCGAGACATCTTGCGGCCAGTTCGAATGAATCGCCATGGTCGAGATGGATCCATGCTTCAACTTCATGAAGTTGGATAGCTGCCCTGGCCATGTGATAGGCTACCGGAAGTCCCATATATTCAATCGAGCTCCTTGTTAGCTGAAGGATTATGGGGCTATGGGTATTGGAAGCAGCCTTTAACACACCCTGCAAAGTTTCGAAATTGTAGAAATTCGTTGCCAGCAAAGCTATCGGTTTGTTTTGCAGCTCTTTAAGTTTATCTTGTAGTTTCATTTTTACTTTGGTCAGGTTAAAAAGGTAAAGATAAGTTTTTCCTTTATCTCTCTTCATTCGAGGTCAAACCACAAGCCCTGGCATAAATACCTGCTACCCTTCTGATATGACTATAAACGAGATCCTGAGGATGAACAGGAATATGTCCTGCGCACACTTGATAAAACTCCTCAGGCATAAACTGACTCAGAAGTGAGAGAGGAATTTTATTCTTTATTAGGTTCTGGTACAATTTTTTTTTGGCATCTCCCACTTCGCTATTTGGCCAATAGTATCTTGACCGGTCCGAGAAGCTGTATTTTCTTTTGAATGTCTTCTCATTTTCATTTCCATGATAGTAAGGTTCCCAATATTCAGGCATCTTAATCATAATTTTCTCAAGTGTCGCTGAGAGGCCAGACAAATAAGGATAATTTTTACCCAATATTTCCAATTCCATAGTTTCGAGAGCAAAAAGGGCTTCACGATATGCAAAGGTTAACCAGGGACCCACCTTAAGAATACCAAAATGGTCCTCCACCATTGCTTTCAGGCTATCTTCCGACTGGTAATCAGTGGAGTGCGCCTCATAAATAAGATTATTATATTTCAAAATCCGGTCACTAAGGAAAGGTGTTGTCCTTTTATAGCCGAACACCTGATCGTCGCCGAATTCAACACCGGGCTGAACAACCAAAGCTTTTACCCTCTCCCATGCTTCTGACATACCGGCTTCCATGAAATGTTTTTTGAAAACGTCAATGGTTGCAGATACATCGTCAGGATCGGTCGCATTAACAGCGTCTTCTTTTGACCTGGCTCCACCGGGAACCGGAACTTCTGTTCCAATAATGTAAATGAGATCGCGATCGAGACTAAAGTATTTCTTAAAGGTTTCTTCGGCGACTTTACAGAGACTTACTGTTCTTAACGCGACGATATCTTCAGAAAGGGGCTGAGACCTGTCACCCGCATCATCAGAGCAAAACATACTTGTATCCAAATGTATTTTAGTATAACCTGCCTTCACATAGTCTGCAACAAGAACCATTGCACGCGACATAGCCTCTTTTGCTGGTAGCAGTTGCCATGCATTAGGCCCTAAGTGATCACCACCAAGTAATAACTTTTCGCCCGGGAAGCCTGTCTGAGCCCGGATAGAGTGAACCCATCCAACAAAATCATTTGGTTTCATGTTTGTGTAACCACCGAACTGGTTCACCTGGTTGGAAGTCGATTCAATCAGTATTATTGAATCATCATCTTTTGCCTGTCTGAAGCAGGCTTCCAACACCTCCTGATTTGCCGAACATATAGAATAAATACCCTTTGCTAATCCTTTCCTGTTTTTGGCAATGATATCAAGAAAAATGTTATCGGCATCGTTTGTCATTTTCAAGTGGTAGAAAACAGTAACTCTGTTTAGGTATTTCCTGGAAATATTTCAATTCAACTAATTCAGCTGATCAAATGTCAATAGGATCTTCCTTATAAATAGTTACCCCCTTTACAACCCTTGTGATAGAACCGCTGTTTGAAGGAGAATCGGGAGAAAGACCCAGGCTCATTGATTTGAAAAACCCTATAATCTGAGCAGGAAGAATAAAAATCACGGGTAGGAACTCTTCCGGAATATCACTGATATCTTTTGGAAATACAATTGGAAGATCAAAATTAAATTCCTTCGGATCATATCCGTTACCAATTGCAATGGATTTGTGTCCTTTAGAGATTGAATTTACTGATCTTATAAGGTCAAGTTCATATTTCTTTGCATGAAAATTGTTTGATAAAAGATAGGCAATAACTGTAACATTATTGGCAACAGCCCTTGGTCCGTGCCTGAATCCCAGAAAAGAATCATACGCGCAAATAATATTTCCATCTGTAAGTTCCTGTACTTTCAGGTGTGATTCACGGGCGGTACCAACCAATGGTCCCGAACCCAGAAACACCATTCTTTGAAAGTCACTTTCAGCAAGTTTTCTAAGCTCATCTATGCATTTATCTAAAATGAAATTTCCGCAATCCTTTAGTTTGTTAACAACAGGCAATAAGTCTTCAATTTTTTCTATGTCAAGAATTAACAAACCAGCTAGTAACATTGAGGAAAATGAGCTGGTCATGGCAAGTGATATATCATTGGTTTCTTCCGGTAATAAAAAGACATAGGAATTATCAGAATCCATTTTCTTTGCCAATTCTCCTTCCTTGTTACAGGTAATATTTAGTTTATATAAATTATCACAATATTTATTTGCAAGTTCAACAGTTGCAAGACTCTCAGGGCTGTCGCCTGAGCGTGCAAACGAAATCAACAATGTAGGTCTAGAACGCATGAAATAATTTTCGGGATGTGTAATTAAATCTGTAGTTGCTATAGCACGCGTAAAAACCCCCCACTTTTTCTGAAAAGGTCCAACAAGAGCTTCACCAATGAAAGCAGATGTTCCCGCTCCGGTCAGAATTATATATGGACACTTCTGACCCAGTATTTTGCTGATAAAATTGTATATTTTTTCTTTTTCTTTCAATAACATATTATAAGTCTCTAACCATAATTCCGGCTGACGACTTATTTCCTTGGCAGTATAGAATCCTCCAAAGGATTTAAGTTGGTCAGCATCACATTTTAAATATTCCATAATGTTTAGATATTTTATTTCAATACAAATATAATTAATTTCATTATCTTTTCAAAATAATTTAAAATGTTTCAGAAGGTTATAGATTTTATTTTGTTTAGTTAATATTGTATAAAAGTCTTGTGAATCTACTCTAAAGTGATGAAGAATTAATTTTAAAAGGTCACTTTCTGTAACATGTTATTCCGGGCCATTCATCAGTCCTGAATGGAGAAGCAGGCAGAAAGGATTTGTTTCCCTGTTGATTAGATAAGTTGCATCCCTTAGGATAATTAGCCCAGGCATAACGTACTGCAACCGGATGAGGAACAACATCATTCCACACTAATACCTTATCTCCATCTATAATAGCGTTTGCCTCATAAAATATTCTATCGCTTGCGGCAATAGTAAAACCTTTTAAATTCCTGCTCTCTGCCGGGATGAGGCCTTCTCCTTCGTTTAAGAAAGTGATACTGCATGTGTTACCTGCAATATACATTGATTTAAAAGCTGGTCCGGAACACAGGATTTCTTCACCATACACCTTATTACTTGCAACAAGGAAAAGACGGCGTCCTACTTCCTGTTTGTTTAGAGGATGAATACTTGCTGAATCACCAAGATCTATCGTCACAACAATAGCAGTATGTGGCAATGAAAGAGCCATATTTTGAGCTTCCCTGAGCTCAGGAAATACCTGTGGTTCGAAATGATAATTTGCCAGCTGAACTATAAGGAAAGGAAAAGTCCCTTCGCCCCAGATACTCCGCCACTTTTTGATCAGCGCAGGTAATAAAGCACGGTATTGATAAGAACGGTAGGCGTTCGACTCCCCCTGATACCATACCACCCCGCGTATCGCATAAGGAATAACAGGAGCAATGATCCCGTTAAAAAGAACGGAAGGCTGATTAAAGTATAAGGGTTCGGGTAACCCTTGCGTATGCGCATTTTCAACTGCCTTTACAAATTTTTCATATTCTTCTTTAAGCCATTCCTCATCATTATTATAGTCAGGCCAGTGCTTAAGGATCAGATGAAGTTCCGGATCAGTTTCCATTGTGTCAGGTGGAGTCCAGGCTTCCGCTGTTGTTCCGCCCCATGAGGCGTGAATCAGTCCGATCGGGACTTTTAATTTCTTATACAAATTCAGACCAAAATAATATCCGACAGCTGTGAAATGCCCGACAGTTGAAGAGTCACATACCTCCCATTTATTCAGTCCGCTTGTCTCAGGATGTTCAACAGGTGACACATCTTCCAATGGTTTGAGCGATTTTGTCCTTTTTACCTGAAATTCCCTTATCTGAGGATAATCAGCTGAACTGATTTCCTGTTTTGCATTCGCGCTTTCCTGCACCTCCATGGCCATATTCGACTGACCTGAACAAACCCATACTTCTCCCACCAGCACATTCTGAATTATAACTGAATTTTTACCTGTTATTGTTAATTGAAAAGGTCCGCCCGTATCAAGAGGATTGAGATATACTTTCCATTTCCCGTTACTATCAGCAAGTGTTTGAGCAAAATGCCCGCCAATTTCAACCCTGACACTTTCACCAGGATCTGCCCAACCCCATACCGGAACGCGCATTTCGCGCTGAAGAACCATGTTGTCACTGAATATCCCGGGCAGTTTCACATTACCTTGGACCAGGCTAAGTCCAATGCAATTAACAAACAAAAAGACATAAAATCTTTTCATAGCTGAAAATGAATTTATTTGAAACATTTTAGAATGACATGTTTGCACGTTCTCATTATGCCAATCCAGGAAATCTTAATTATTTTTTATCTGTCTTATTCTTAGGCCCATAATCAACTTCCCTGACAGCCTTTAATTGCCGTTCCCTGTCTCCGGTGGTCAGATGTATATCCTTATACTTCTCAAGAATTGGAGGATTAGTATCTGTAAGCATTTTGTACGTTTCAGGTCTCCGTGATTTATAATGCATGGCGTTCAGGTTATTTGTGCCGTTAATAGTTTCCCACCATTTGCTGTCAGATGTTTTTTCTTTTGAAAAATCAATTTCAGCCATAATAACAACATCTTCTTTTCCAACAGCTTCAGCCAGAACATTGCCATTGAAATCCAGGATTCCGTTGCCTGAAGATCCCAGGACAACGGGTGCAATATAGACGCCATTATCACGTGCTCTGGTAATAAACATTGGAGCTGTATTGAGACTCTTTCCAGGTTTATTATCAGGAGCCATAGTGGGATTAAAAATAATATCTGCACCTTTTAGAGCATATATTGATGAAATTTCAGGATATGATATTTCCCAGCAGGTGGCAACTGCAATAGTGGCGAAATCAGTTCTGTAAACTTCATATTCGTCACCTTTCGAAACAAGCCATGTCTCCATGATCGGTAAAACGGTTTTCCGGTGCTTTCCAATGATATTTCCCTGACGGTCAAATATAACGGCAGAATTGAATACTTTTCCGTCTGCAGCTTCATAGATAGGAGCAATAATATACATTTTGTACTTTTTTGCGATGGCAGCAACCTGGTCGGTCAGAGTGCCGGGTACGGGAACTGCAAGTGCATCAGCAAGTATTTTTCCTGTTTCAGGATCTTTAACATTAATATAAAGTCCGTAAGAACCAATATGTTGCATGTCTTCCGGTCCACAAACCAGATCAGCTCCCATCTGGCCGGCCTTCTCAAAGAGACCGAGCAGTTTGCTGAAATGAGCCATCATCTGGGGACGCACTTTTCCAGGGTTAAAATCATCCATAAACGGATCCTGGTTCGGTTTAGCAGATGCCTGTATTACTGCTATTTTTGCGGTTTTATTCTGCTGACCAAAAACAGGGTGACAAACAAAAAAAAGAAATATAAATAAACTTGAGATGTTGAACTTTATAGTCATATTGTTAAAAGATATTTAAATTAATAATATTATGAAAGACTAATTGCACACGAATCGCAATAAATAATTTTAAAAACGTTACATTCGCAAATATAATATAAATTAATAATGAACTACAAAAGAGTTAGCCTTTATCACCTTATTTTACCTTCTGAATTAAATGTAATTTTTATTAGTCTTTTCCTTTTGATTTTATGAATAAAATTCTGGCCTCTTCAGTTCTGATCTTGTCAACAGGAATTATCTTTGATTTCTTCTGCATAAGCAATAATTCAGATAAATCCATTGGAATGGCTCCTGCCATTCCGGAAGTTCCTCATATTCAGTATTTAGGGATGAATGAATTTCAACCTCAGGAGAAAGATACGGATGTTATCTGGTACGATGATTTTAAAAATGAAAAACCTTATATGGAATCATTTGGCAAAATTGATTATACTGAATCATTTGGAACCAATGGAGGTTCTATGAAAGCCGGATTTAAGAAAGGGGAGATTGACGGAGAAGGCAAAAGGGACCTTGCGTTTGGTGATTTTCCTGGTGGAACAAACATTGTAAGAAAAGGAAAATACTTTAATGAAATTTATTGGCGGATATATGTCAAACATGAATATGGATGGGAAGGCGCCCCGGCGAAAATGTCCAGAGCCACAAGCATAGTTTCAGAAAAATGGCAACAGGCGATGATAGCGCACGTTTGGAGCGGAGAAGCCAATTCAATTACTCTTGATCCCGCAAGTGGTGTTAAGGGACAATCCGATAGTATTATGACCAGGATGTATAATGACTTTGACAATCTGAGGTGGCTTGGCAACAAGCCATGCTCGGCATTTCAGATTTCGTCTAAAGATGAATCGGGTTATTGGGTTCTGGTAGAAGCAAGTGCAAAGCTTAATACCCCCGGGCAATCTGATGGGTCATGCAGACTTTGGATAGATGGACGTCTGGAAGCGGAACGCACGAAACTAAATTTCAGGGGAAGCTATACTAAACACGGAATCAATGCAGTATTCCTGGAATCTTACTGGAATGGCGGAGCAAGTAAAACTGAGGGAAGATGGTATGATAATTTTGTAGTATCCACGAAGCCTGTGGGACCGGTTACCTGCTCTCTAAATCCTGTTTTGTATAAAACCCCCTACCATGGGACCGGTCGTCAGGAATCCTGGGAGGTAGAATTAGCCACTGACTTTAAGGGAAGTGAAGTAGTTTATAAATCCAAAGACCAGGGTAAAAATACCCGCATAATAATAACCAATGAGACAGGAACTTTTACAGGTACGTTATCCGGCAAAACTCATCTCCTTCCCGGTACTATCTACTTTTGTCGTATACGGCAGAAGGGTACCGGCACAAACTGGTCGGATTGGAGCAGATGGCATCAGCCCTTTAAAGTGGCAGAAGATTAATCTGCCAGAAGATAAACAGAGATCAGAGCGAAAACTATTCCCGTAATGATCACCGGATTGGGAATAACTGCATAGATCAGCAATGACAAAATAACTGTTATTATAGGTGCAACTGCATTTGTCAGGGGTGCAACAATTATCACTTTCCCGTAACGAATAGCATATACAAGTGTAAGAGCACCGATGGAATTAAGTACCGATAC
>Ga0302206_1000372_pt1 | contig 18105 bp, 10 predicted proteins | sample II_Fen_E2_1_FD_194581 | JGI IMG/M metagenome (GOLD analysis project Ga0302206, IMG submission 194581) | Peat permafrost microbial communities from Stordalen Mire near Abisko, Sweden - II_Fen_E2_1 | ecosystem: Environmental > Terrestrial > Soil > Wetlands > Permafrost | place: Sweden: Abisko...
ACCTATTACCACAAAGAAAAATGTCCATTTTTTATATTGCCATACATCAATGACCAGGTAAAAGATGGAGAATAGAAGAAGGCTCAGTCCACCAACCCAGCATACGAATGAGCTTGACCAAAGGTGCTTGTTGATCGGGAAAACAATATTCCATATCTTTCCGATTATCATCAGGGTTATTGCGGCTAATACAAGATAAAGGACTTTTCTCAAAGGCTTGTCATTCAGGTATTCTGATAATATAAATTCTCCAGTGAACATCCCAAGTAGTGCAGTTCCAATAGTAGGTATAGTACTTAATATTCCCTCCGAACCGAATAGTATGCCGGGCCTGAAAAGACGATCTATATAATCGGTAAGGTTTCCTTCCTTAGAAAAAATATCAGCTGAACCCAGGTCATGCGCAGGGAATAACAGCAGCAACAGCCAGTAACCAATGAGGAGTCCACAGAACCAGACAATACGCGAACTAAGTTTTGTGTTCATAAAGATAAGAGCAGCGAACATCCACCCGAGACCTATTACTCCAAGAACACTTCCATAATTAAAATGTGCAAAATCGAACCTGACTGCATTATTGTAAAGAGTACCCAGTAGCAACAGTACCAGTCCCCTCGTTATTACATGTCTGTACAGCGATTTCCGGCTTTGGTTATTTGCCACTCGTTTTGCCAGAGAAAATGGAAACGATACGCCTGCAATGAAGAGAAACAAGGGGAAAATCATATCAAAAAAATGGAACCCATGCCATGGGACATGATGAAGTTGATTCGCCCACCATTGAAGTACGGGCCATCCGGTTAATGTAGCAAGACCAATAAAAATTCCATCTCCTCCCATAATCCAAAACATGTCAAAACCACGCAAGGCATCAAGGGAATAAAGTCGTTTGATCTCTGGTTTGGTGTAATTTTCCATGGTTCTATTTTTAATTTTATTGTGAAAACTCATTGCTCTGACATATCCTTTTTTAAACACCCTGTGGATTTCAATGATAAAGATTGACTTTGATTTAGACAAAGATTAATTTTGATATGCCAGTGAAACAGAAATATAAATATAAAAAAGTACTTATGAAATACCTTATAATGATTTTCGCAATTCTATTAAATATCTTAATAGGTACAACGTATGCTCAAAGCAATTTAAACACAGAAAAATGTATTCCCTGTGAAAAACTTATAACCTTAAAAATCCCGGACGTAAAAATAACTGAAGCTATTGCAATTACAGCAGGATCTTCCCATTGTAAAATATCAGGCATCATTGGAAAGGAAATAAAGTTTGAACTGCTTCTGCCAGTTGATTGGAATGGAATTTATATAATGGGTGGCGGAGGAGGATTTGTGGGAACTGTGCAAAATATGGCCAGTTCAACTGTGAATGAGGGATATGCCACTTCCGGTACAGATACCGGGCATGATGATAAAAACTCTGTTGGCGCCGGTTGGGCGCTTAATAATATGGAAAGGCAATTAAACTTTGGCCATCTTGCTGTTCATCGTACTGCTGAGGTTTCAAAGGCTATCATAGGCAGTTATTACGGGAGTTCTCCTAAGTACAGCTATTTTACCGGGTGCTCACGCGGAGGAGGTCAGGCGATGATGGAAGCTCAACGTTATCCTGATGATTTTGATGGAATCGTTGCCGGAGCTCCTGCATTTGACTGGCCTGCACTTGCAGCCGAGTTTGTCCAGAATACACAGGCAGTTTATCCTTCGAGACTGACTGAGCCTGTTATTAACAAAGAGCATATTCGAATGTTGCAGGAGGCAATTCTTAAACAATGTGACATGCTGGACGGTGTCAAAGATGGCATCCTGAATAATCCCACCATGTGCAAATTTGATTTCACTTCTCTTCCAAAATGCCCTGGTGATGTGCCGGGAAAGGATTGTTTTACTACAAGCCAGATAAACGCAGTTAAAAAAATCTATGAAGGGGTTGCCATTGGAAATGGAATAGCTTATCCGGGATTTCCTTTTGGGCAGGAAAACCAGCCAGACGGCTGGCAGGCATGGATAACCGGTCCATATGAGGGGATGCAGAAAGCAGGTTATCCCACTTTACAGGCTTACTTTGGAATAGAAGTATTTAAATACCTTATAATGCAGGATCCGGACTGGAATTACTTAACATATGATTTCAAAGGACATGAAAAGGAGATCCGTTATGCATCTGCATATCTGGATGCTACATCAACAGACTACAGCGGATTTAAAAACCGAAAAGGAAAAATTATCTTCTGGCATGGATGGAACGATCCTGCTCTTTCAGCATTTGCTACTATTGATCATTATAATGCAGTTAAGGCAAATGATCCTGAAACAGGGAATTATATGAGACTTTTCCTGCTTCCCGGTGTGCTTCATTGCGGAGGAGGAGATGGACCTGCTCAGGTTGATTGGATTGCACTGATAAGAAATTGGGTTGAAAAAAATAATGCTCCTGAACGAGTTATTGCCTCAAAAATTGTAGATGGTAAAGAGGTTATGTCAAGACCAATATTCCCATATCCGGGTGAGGCTGCATATAAAGGGAAAGGCGATGCAAATAAAGAAAGCAGTTTTGTACTAAAATAATACGGGTATTTTTCTCCTTAGAAAACGCAAGCTGCTCAAGTGAGTGGTAACCGGTGTCAGAATCAGATGGTTTTCATTGGCTGCAGCAGGCACAGGAGAATCTGGAATAATAAAAAGAGGTGGCACAAGAAATCTTATAAAGTCAAAATGTGTACAACAACCTTGTCTTTATCGGAGTAAAAGCTGTACCACCTCGCCGGAATTACTTAACCTAATTGGTTTTATCTATTCAATATTAAAGTTCGGATAAACCATATACTAATGCATACTAATTCAGGAACAATTTCTTATAATTATTGTGTAAAAGATTAAACTTTTTAGCAGATTATTATAGTTTTTAGTAAATAAATGCAGAAGCAGGTCATTTTTTAGAGCTAAACTTTTAGAAATTTTTAAAGTGCTCATTATCTATAAAATAAATTGTAATATTTGGAAGATATCTTTGCAATAATGGGGGAAATTTATGATATTTGCAGGAAGTTGTTGCCTCGCCGGAGATATTTTTAATACATACCACAAATGGATGAGCAACATTTGTACAGGCAGGAATTTCTTATTAAGCTCGTTGACATTATTTATGCTAACCTCGGTGACGAAAACTTTGGAGCTAAAGAGCTTGCCAAAGCTGCCGGCATCAGTCAACGCAAATTAAGCCATAAACTGCAGAACATTAATAAGACATCTGTCTGCCGGTTTATATGTGAAACACGTCTCCAGAGAGCGATGGAAATGCTTCAAAAGGAGGATGTTACTGCATCAGAAGTGGCATATAAAGTAGGTTTCGCCAGCCCAACGTATTTCAATAAATGCTTTCGTGAATTCTTCGGTTTTCCACCAGGCAAAATAAAAAAAGAAGGTCTTGACAATCCTCGGGAATTAAATCCGGTAAAAACACGTTCTCATAATTTACAAAAAAAGTCATTTTTACTAAAATTCGGCTATATATTTGCCGGGATTCTCATCCTCACAGTACTGTACCTTACGATCAGCTATTTTTCTAAATGGAAAACCCAGGCCAGTGGAGCTTCATCCTCGAATTCTATTAAGCCCGAAAAATCAATTGCTGTTTTATCATTTTTAAATAACAGCCCTGATAACGAAGAAAAAAGAATTGATGCTAAACCGACTAAAGATTTATTGGCCTATAGTTTAACAACGAAAGGTGGTGAAATGAATTTGAAATGGTGGGCTACACGTGATGACCAGTACCTGAATATAGCTTCAAACTTTTTTAATGAAGCTCTGAAAATTGATCCTGATTATCTCGAAGCTAGGGCGGGGAAAGGTCTTACATATGAACTATTAGGCAAATATGATTCAGCCATGATTTATTATGAGGGAGTCCTAAGAATTGATGGGGGAAATCGCGGCGCATTAGAGGGATTAGGGAGTATCTACTTGAAGACTAACAAATCCGACAGTGCTGTTAAATACTATAATAAACAATTGGATACTAATCCGAAAGACCTGTGGGCAGATTATAATTTAGGTATGGTATTAGCATTAAGTAAAAACGAAGTTTTACAAGGATTGCCATTTTTGCAAAAAGCGTATGATCTTGGGGGTAGTTCTCAGGCATCAGTTCTTATGAACATTGGATTTGCTTATTTCAGTATTGGCGAATACACCAAAGCTCTGAAATATATCAGGAAGACACTTTTGCTGGAACCTTCCTGGTGTGGAATAAATCAGGACTATTATAATATACTTTATATTCAAGGGAAGTCTGATGAAGCTCTTAATTTTCTCGATTCTATCCAGAATTTTACAACATGCAAAAGGGCATGCGATATTATGAGATTTTACTATTATACTTTGCAACGGGATTTTAAAAAGGCAGAGGGATACTCAAAGCAAGCCTTGGATGGTGACCAGAATGAATTCATCAGGGAAGATCGATATTACGACATTTTTTTTAACTACCTGTTACAAGAAACAGGTAGGAAGAATGATGCTGCTAAAGGCCTCAAAACTTCAATAAAGTATTTTGAAGCAGAAATGATGAAGGTAAATGGAGTGCAATTATCAATAATCAGATTAAAGCTAGCTTCTTCATATGCTATGCTGGGAGAAAATGAAAAGGCTCTTGATTATTTATCCCAGCTTGAGAAATTCGGACTTTTCGAATATCCAATAACACTCGCATTCCCAGGTTTCGATAACCTCCGTAACAATCCTGCATTCAAAGCAATTGTCAAACATATCGAAGATCAAAGAGCTGCTGTCCGCGAAAGGGTCAGAGAGATGGAGGACAGCGGCGAATTGAATTTGTGATTTCAGTTACAGATAGTTACATCCCATGTGCCAGGATAATACACCTCAAATTCATAAGTAACGTCAGACTGTACGGCATGAAACGTATTCCATGTACGGTAGGTGACTTTTACATACAAGGGGAAGGATGAATTTTCAACACCATACGTATTTCCCATCCGATACTCATTGCCGCTATCATATTGCATGGAAAAATCTTCAATATCGGTATTATCCATACCATTCAACAAGATTTTAATTCTCACCCCGTTGTTGTGCTCGATTGACCGTTTTAAAGTGGAACGTGAAACATAACGGCTGGTAAGTATCCGGTACGCAGGACTGGACTTGTGTTGCCTTCCAATGCCAGGGTCACCTGAGTCTGAGGCAGAAGAGGTTTTACTGGTAGCAATCGACTCGTTATTAAACGAAAAAACGCTGCACCCTAAAACAAAAATTGCTATTAAGATTACCTTTTTTTCCATCACCCAATATTTTAGAGGTTTATATAAAGAAGTTATTTTTGGTGCTTTAAAAGTGTGCCCTTTTTTATTGTAAAATTCAGCGATTGCACAAGGCGGGACATAGAAATTTTAGGATTAATAATTTAAATATTTTGCCTGTTTCTTTAGCAATTTTGCAATACCTAGAAATTTCTGGTCATACCAGCCAAGAACGACTCGAAGAAGAATCTACATGATTAGTGATCTGTGGAGTTTTGTTCATTAAGTTGCGACTGGATTGGTAAGAATTTGTGAGTGATGTATTAACTATTACTAATGTAAGTTTTGGATATTTTCTATATAGCAATGAGAGTAGAATTATACAAAGTGAATGGGCAAATACTGATTTTAAAAATTTTGTATCTTTATATAAAACCTTAAACCATAACTTTATGAAAACGAGTTTTCTTCAAATAGCTTGTATAATTGTTCTCCCGATTAGTACGATTTTCAATGTTAAATCCCAGGATAAGCTAAGCCAGTCCTTTGCCTCAATAAAGGAGAAAGTCCGGGATGTTCAGATTGACAAAAGCACCTTTAAGCAATCTATCGATGTTTTGGACGAAAGTAAAGGAAAAATTAGTTTCGTTTCTGTATTGGTTGATGAAAAAGGTAAAGCTGCCAAAGAGAGTTTTGAATTCTATGTGTCTGACATTGATAAAAATACAATTGTCCGTAAAACATCGGGGAAAAAACTATTCATAAGCCTGTCAATCAATAATAATCAAAAGTTCATAAAACACTTCAAAGAAGACAAGCTTGACAGTTATACCAATTATTTAGAGATTTTATTATCCACCGCGGATGAAGCACAGGAGTTGATAAATCTTTTTAAGACCGCGATACCGTTGATTAACTCAAGCGAAAAAGGATGGAACACAAATAAAGATGCTTTGAACTGGCTTAAAAACAACATTTCTAAAATAAATTCAGGCCCGGTAACTTTCGAACAAGCCTTCTCATTTGGTGAAACCAAGGATTACTTAGCCAGTTTTACCGTGAAAAAGACCGATCAGAAAAATGTTTCCTCAGAAGAAAGATATGAATTCAATACCCTGGATATCAACAAAAAGAATCTAACTGTCAGGATTAGTGGGCCACAACTTTCGGTTTCGGTTGAAACCAAGGGAAACGATCATTATATTAAATATACAAAAAACAATGAACAGCAAAGCTTTCGTAACGATTTTGAAATCATTGCAGAAGATATCGACCAGGCCAGGAATATTATTGCTGCATTTTCAACAGCAAATGAAAAAGGCAAATCAGTGATTCCCGATTTTGGTAGTTTGCAGAGATCACTGGATTTTATTACAAAAAACATAACAGAACTTACCTTAGAGAAAAAAACTGTAAGCCAGAAGATTAATTTCATCCAGGGAAATACAACAAAGGGGATATTTATTTATTCTGAGTCTGATTCGAAAGGAAAACTTGTTGAGAACCGTTATGAGTTTTATCTCAATGACCTGGATGCAAATAGTTTAAATTTTAAAGTAAACGGAGAGAAGATAATCATTGTTTCCACTTCGAAGAACAAGACAAAATTTATCAAATATTATAAAGATAACGTATTGCAGGATTATCAAAATGAGATCAATATTTTAACTACTGATATAGAAACTTCCCGTGAAATGGTGGAAGCATTTAAATCAGCCATAAAAAACTCTGAAATTCAACCTGCTGCATGGAAGAATATTAGCGAAGCCATTACATTTTTAACAAATACGATTACGGGTGAAACCATCGGGCCCGACATGTATAAACTAAATTTCAGCTCATTATCAACTGACCCTCTTAATGTAAAATATGTGCAGGGCAAAACCGATGCGAAAGGTATATTGGTGGAACAATCAGTTGAATTTTACCCATATATGTTAGACCCGGGCACAGTAAAAATTGGGTCAGCCGGTAAATATCTGAATGTGGAAGCATCAGTTAATGGCAAGAAGTCTTTTGTAAAAGTATTTAAAGAGGGCAAACAACAGGCATTTGACGATGGGATAGAAATCATGGCATTCGATGCCAAACAGGCACAAGATATCGCCGAAGCCATTAAGTATCTCGCCAGCACTGGCAAGCCTAAAGATAAGGTTTGGGGCGATAAACAATCTGTCATTAAGTTTATCACGGAAAATGTTGGCGACTTGAAAAGCGAAGGAAAAGAGTTGAAGCAAAAGATAGATCTCACAAATAATGATCTCTGTAGAATATCATTTACCCGTTCCAGCATAGATGATAAAGGCAAAACAACAGACGAAATCTTCGAATTTACCCTTACCGATATGAATAAGCAAATGGTCGATTTTAAGGTGAGCGGTAAACGTGTGGAGGTATCCCTTACATGCAAAAATAAAGTAAAGCTTGTGAAAGTATATAAAAACGGAGCACAGCAAGCCTGGGAATCTGATGTAGTAATTGAGACAGAGGATGTAGAAACAGCTAAAAACATTGCCGAAGCTTTCAAGAGTGCAATTGCTCAGTGTGAAAAATAGAAATTTTCTTTCTGAATAATATTCATTCCAAATCCATTCAAAAAGTTCAAGTGAACTTTTAAAATGGACTTAATTAGTTATATCCAAGGTTTGGCTCCCTGTAATTTAAATGCATTGTGCTCATATATTGCAGGTGTGTTTTTAATCTTTGTTTGAATGAACTCCAGTCTCTGGCCGCTGACCAGGCATTTTCAGCCAGAGCCTGGAGTCGGGGATAGACCAGATATTCAAACATTTTTTCAGAAGGGATTTCTTCAGTCCAAACACAACCCTGAACTCCAATTACCTTTGCCAACACGTTAGCCGAGTAAAGCGAGGAGGGATCGAACTCATACAGTTTCTTGAGAGAAGCATCCGTGTGTTCACTGCTGAGATAAAAAGTCGTCCATGGTGCCAAAATCAGATGGTTTCCATTGGCTGCAGCACGCTCAGGAGAGTCGCTGATCCAATCACGCCAGTACATAAGTATCAGTTTATCATCTATCTTCCCATCTATCACATCATCCCAGGCAACAGTTGTCTTGCCTTTGCCTTCAAGGTATTTCCGGATACGATCTATGAAATAATTCTGGATTCCATTCAGGCCAGCCAGACTATTGGTGTTCATTAGATTCTGACAATCAGGTGATGCATACCACGTGTCTTTTTCTACCTCATCACAGCCAATATGTACTAACGAGTCAGGGAATAATCCTGTAATTTCATCAAGAACATTATAACAAAAATTCATCGTCTCATCTTTGCAGGGACAAACAGGATAGGAAAATTCTTTCCCCCAGCCTGAAGCTCCGGTACAGGAGAGATAAGGATAAGCAGATATTGCCGCCGACATATGACCAGGCATGTCAATTTCAGGTATTACATCGATAAAGTTATCCGTTGCATAGTTTATGATATCCCGAATATCCTGTTTTGTATAATAACCTCCATAAACTGTTTTTCCATTTAATGTTTTTATAAACCTGCTGTCCAGTTCGTATCTGGAGTCCGACTTAGCTTTCATCATGCATATTGAATCATAATGGTCGAAAGTTCTCCAGGCTCCTGTCTCTGTTAGCAGTGGGAATTGGTCAATTTCGACACGCCAGCCCTGATCGTCTGTCAGATGGAGCTGCAATTTATTTATTTTATATAAAGCCAGCCAGTCAATAGTTTTCAGGATATACTCCTTTGTAAAGAAGTGCCTGGATAGATCAATATGAAAACCTCTCCATGTATATCTGGGAGTATCATTTATTAACAAATAGCTTAGCTTAAACGATTTTTGTTTTTGTCCCGCAATAGCATCCCATATCATTTGTCTCAGTGATTGCGACGCATAAAATGCACCTGCCGGACTACCTGCTGAAATAGCTATACCTTCCTTCGAAATCAGAATACGATAACTCTCGTGTTTAAGTCCTTCATCAGTAATAAAAATAATTTTCGGATTAACTGATGTATCACTATTGCCAATGAAGCCATCAGTTAGTGCCTGATTCAAAGACTCTTCAATAATTCTGTCTGCTGAGTGGAAACTCTCATTTTTTATCAGGTTAATAGTTCTGTCAATTTCTAAATACCCTGAATGAAATTCGATATCCTTCGGCAAAGGAATTATCGGATGGGAGGGACTGGTAGTCTGCTGCTGATTTTCTATTACCGGTTTGCATGATAACTGGATAACCAGGAATGATAAAGTCAGGAATAATTTAAAGCTGAATAAATGTCCCCGGAGGTTTTTCATATTGAGATCTGCTAGCAAAATGAGCTTTAAGGGAAAATTAACCTCCCTTATTATTATGTAAATAAGGGAGGTTTTAAAAGTTTTATTTTAATAACCCGGATTTTGAATCAGGTTTGGATTTGCATCTATTTCTGATTGAGGTATAGGCATAAACAGATGATCACTATTGCAATTGTAATTGATTTTTACAGGAGCACTCAGCACACCATCACTGCAAGTATATTTGTATTCATTCAGACTGGCCATTACCTGAGTTGCAACGCCGGCTCTTACAAGGTCATCCCAACGTTGTGCTTCAAACGCCAGTTCGAGTCTGCGTTCATTTAAAATTTTTGTACGCATCACAGTTTGGGTAAGAGCCGTGGATAATGGATCCAATCCGACTCTTGCCCTGACCTGATTTACAAGCGGAGCTGCCAATTCAGGATGCCCTAATTCATTCTGAGCTTCTGCCTTTAATAAAATTATATCAGCAAGACGAAGCAGGTAGAGATGATCACCACTCGACCAGCCTGCCGGATGTTCTTGTTTATTATTAAAAGGAACTTTAGCAGCAGCGTCCCCACATGGGCTCCAGTTCTCATCAGCCCAGGCAAGATTGTCATAAAAAATAATATTTGTATTTTCCCTGATACTGTCTCCTTCGGCAGTATATGCTGCAACCAGATCTTTCGAAGGCACACAGTATTTTTGCCATCCGTCCTCAGGAGCAAGAAACAGTTCAACACCCCAGTTGGAGGCGGATGCATTTCCCTCAATAAATGGAATCTCCATGATAGATTCTGAACTTAGATAATTGCTCCCGTCGAACAACTGGTGATAGTCGGGCCATAACGCATAAGATGCTGAACTACTGATCACAGCATCGCAATACTGCGAAACTTTTGAATAGTCCCTGTCGCTTCTCTGGGCCCATATTTTAGCAAGAAGTGCGTTGGCAGCACCTTTGGTGGCTCTTACCTTATTAACTGAAGCATCGTTTCCATAGGTATCAGGCAGATTAGTTACTGCAGTTTGCAAATCTTTCTCAATCTGAGTATAGACTTCCAGTTCAGTGGACCTCGGTTTCCTTGTATTTGATGGATCCGCTGTATTAGAGTGAAGTTCAAGAGGAACTCCTCCAAAAAGTTTAACAAGCTGGAAAAAGTGGTAAGCTCTTAGGAAGCTTGCTTCGCCAATAATTTGACCTCTCCTTCCATTTTCATCAAGTGCCGGATCAGTTACTGAAGTTATTTTATCAAGTAATATATTGGATCTGGCAATGCCCTGATATAATTGTCCCCACCAGAAGTTATAGAGATGACTATTAGTAGCTGGTACCTGAAACAGGTCTTCATCGACAAAAGTTTCTTCGCCGCTTCCGCCGGGATAAGCATTGTCAGATCGATTATCGCTAAGCATGACATTTTCCCATTGATAGTAATCGGTATAAAAGATCTGATAACATCCTGCAAGAGCATTCTCGATATCAGATGCTGATTTATAAGCGTTTCCCGTCGTCAGGCTAGTCTGAGGCGTATCGCTCAGAAATTTCTGACATGATATTATCAAAGCTGGTAATAATATTATCAGGCTACTAATGTATATTAGTTTCTTTTTCATTTTTTCAGTTTTTGAATTTAACTATTTAAAAAGTAACGCTCAATCCGAACAGAAAATCTCTCGATTGCGGATATGTACCATAATCCACGCCAGGTGCTGTGTTTTTACTTGTATTATCCTGGCTGGCTGAACCAAAAGCACTTACTTCAGGATCAAATCCTGAATACTTGGTAACAGTCAATAGATTCTCAGTTGTAACATAAACCATTAAATGACTTATTTTAATTTTACTGAGAAGTGCTGAAGGTATATTGTATCCCAATGTCAAGGACTTAATTCTCATGAAAGAACCATTTTCAATAAACCTGGTAGAGGGATAGCAATTAGTCTCGTCATTCTTAATTGCTTTTGGCATTTCTGTTATATCACCGGGGTTTTCCCATCTTTTGAGAACTGTTGCTGACTGGTTCATTCCCAATCTCATTGATTCGGTCAGAATCCTTGTCGCATTGAATATCTGATTGCCCTGTACCCCCTGAATAAAGACATCGAGAACAAAGTTTTTGTAAGTGAATGAATTAGTCATCCCATATGTAAATTTTGGATTAGCATTGCCGATGATTCCCAGGCTATCAGTGCCGGCAGCAGTCTGCAGAAATTTAATATTACCTGTGGCAGGGTCAACACCCTCATCAAATTTACCATAGAATGAGCCTAGCGGCAGACCTGCTTTAACAAATGCCAGATTATAAGTTGTACCGGCAGGATTTATTGCACCGGTATGAATAGTGGTACCGACGATATCCAATACTTTTCCCCTGTTGAAGTAGATATTGAAATCAGTGGTCCATGAGAAATTATCTTTTACAATATTTTTGGAAATAATCTGGAACTCAAATCCCTTGTTTCTCAGACTTCCTGCATTTTGCAAAGCTGTTGAATAACCTGTGCTTAAAGGTTGAGGCACATAAAGAAGCAGATCCTTTGTAGTTTTATTATAATAATCTGCAGTTATTGTGATTCTGTCTTTCAGAAGGGCTAAATCAAGACCAAGATTGAATTGCCCGGTTTTTTCCCATTTCAGATTAGTATTCTCAAGAGTATTAGGGATATATGCATTGACTACACTTCCTCCGATAATATAAGCTCCGGGGGTTACTAAACCATACCAGGCATACGGATTAGCCTTATCGTTTCCGACTATTCCCCAGCCTACCCTGAGTTTTAAATCACTTATCGCTTTTACATCGCTCAGAAAAGCCTCCTTTGAGACACGCCAACCAGCAGAGAATGATGGGAAATATCCCCATCTGTTGCCTGAAGCAAACTGTCCCGACCCATCAGCCCTGAAATTTGATGTCAGCAGGTATTTATCATTAAATGAATAATTCAGTCTCCCGATAAAGGCAGCATGAGACTTATCATAAATTGATACCTGGGGTACACTCTGAACCGTTCCGGCAGTTACAGTGGCAATCGCTGTACTTCCTCCAAAACCATGAGAGGAAAGATACACTGAACGGGCATTCTCCTTTGATGCAATAAAACCTGCAAGTACTGAAATATTGTGTTTCCCGAATTGTTGTGTATAATTCAAAGTGTTCTCCGATATCCAATATGTAAATTCATTATCGCTTTCAGAAGCAAGGCCATCCATTGTACGACCATAGCGTGTATCAGTAGGATTCTGAAAGGATGTATAAATTCCGTTACTGTGTTCAAATCCGAGAAGGCTCTTGAACTTAAGATTTTTTATGATTTTTACTTCTCCGTAAACATTTCCATGAAGCCTGTTATTAACAAAAAGCTGTACAGGTTGGTAGACAGTTGAATAAGGGTTCTCTAGATCGGGAATGAAAGGATTGAGTGAATATTGATCCGGATTTGTCTTATCCCTGATACCTATTATAGGAACTGTTGTAAGCAATCTTGTTATTACTCCGTTTCTGTCGTTTTCCGAAACGCTTACATCACTCCACTTATCATAAGACAGACTTGTTCCTACTTTCAGAAATTTGGATACTGAATGATTCAGGTTAAGATTGAATGTTGCTCTTTTAAGATTGTTATTCAAAACAATACCATTCTGATCGATTACTGACCCTGACAGATAGTAATCTGTGGTTTCATTCCCTCCGGCTACAGAAATTTGATAATTTTGTGTCAATGCGTTTCGGAAAATAACGTCCTGCCAGTTTGTATTAGCATTATAGAGATTCCAGTCTGCCGAAAGCCCTAATTCAGTAGCTAGAGCTTTAAACTGCGGACCATCGAGAACTCGCAGTTTTTTCCAGGCTTGTGATGACATCATAGATGCATTAAAAGTAACTTTCGTTTTCTCATTTGCTCCTTTCTTTGTAGTAATGAGCACAACTCCATTTGCGCCGCTACTGCCATAGATCGCAGCTGAAGAAGCATCTTTCAAAACAGAGAATGATTCGATATCAGCTGGGTTGATCTCAGCAATACTGTATGTCTGGACACCATCAACGATATACAGAGGATCACTGCCTGAGGTAATTGAAGAAGTTCCCCTTACCTTAATTGAAAAACCAGCCTGTGGCTGCCCTGATGATCTTATTACCTGAACACCTGCAGCCTTACCCTCAAGGGAATTGCCGAATTGAGTTGAGGGTCTGTTTTCAAGCTCTTTTGTTGAAATACTGGTTATGGCACCTGTCACATCTCTTTTTGCCTGAGATCCATAACCGACAACTACAATTTCTCCCAGAGTTTGTGTATTGATAGCCATGCTTATATCAATTACTAATCTCTGACCAATTGTCACTGTCTGAGAAACATAACCCACAAATGAGAAAATCAGCACCGCATTCTGATTTGGAACTGTAATAGAGTACTTTCCAAACGCATCTGACTGAGTTCCGGTTGTAGATCCCTGAAGCACAATAGTTACTCCTGGCATCGGCGTACCGGTTACGGCATCAAGTATAGTACCGGTTATAGTGCGTTGCTGCATTGCTTCCACAAATCCCGATTCATCCCTGGGGGTAAGAATTATCTGCCTGTCGTAGGCAGCGAATTTAACTTCATTTCCAAAGATATCTGTAAGAATATCTTTTAAGGGTTCATTTTCAGCCGTGATATCCACTTTCCGTTCAACATCAATCATTTTTGGACTATAGAGAAAGTAAAACTCACTCTGATCTTCGATCTGCTTCAATGCATCCGAAATTTTTACATTTTCCATCTTCAGGGAAAGTTTTGTGTTCTGTGAATAAGAATCACTGGCCCAAAGTTGGAAAATGGCCATAAAAGACAGGAAGAATGATAGTTTCATAACTCGGATTATTTTTTTCGAAAAAAGCACCAACATGCTCCTTTCGCAGTATTCTTGAATTTTTTTCATAAATTTGATAGGATTAAAGTTACACATGGTTTTGCAAGAAACATAACTTAGTCTGGCAGGAAAGTGCTGTAACACCTCCTGCCTTTTTGTTTCCGGTCAGATCTGTTTTATTTCATAGGCGAATATTTTATTCATTAAAAATATTTGTTTTATTCAATCATCTTCTGTGACTCAGGATGATCTTCCTCTTGGTAAAAGATCCATTTTTCATCTCTTTCCTGTCGGAGATAGAATAACTAATCGGAGTAATAAGGGCAAGTAATTCCATCACCTGAGGAAGAGTTTCATGAACAAAGGTGGCAGTGTAATTCAAATCTAATAAACTTGGATCATTTATTTGTATATCAGCATTGTACCATCTTCTTAGTTTTTTAACGACTTCACCCATCGGCTCCATATTAAAAACCAGCTTACCGTCTTTCCAGGAAAAATACCTGTCGTCTTTTACTGTACGCATAATGAGTTCATTATTCGTCTTCTGAAAAATGGCCAGATCTGTAGGTTTCATTTTCATCTGAGTGATCCCATTGCTGCCGGGTTCAGGCATCTTTAATTCAACCTTACCGCTTATAAGAGAAGTTTCAATTTTATCTTCCTCGGGATAAGCAAGTATATTGAAAACGGTGCCGGTTGCTGTAATTTGAATATCTCCGGCTTTGACGATGAAGGGAACATCAGGATTATGTGCGACTTCGAAATATCCTTCTCCTTTCAGTTCAACTATCCGTGAATTGGCCTGGAAGAAACTTGGATATCTTAATGAACTGCTGTGATTCAGCCACACATTGGATCCGTCAGGTAAAGTAACTTTTGTAATTGCATCTACTGAAGAAAAAACCTCATTGTAAGCCTGTAATTCTGAAGACCGGACTTTTTTAACTGACTGATATTTAAAAGTCATATAAAAACTGTATGTCAGGACGGGTATTAACAAAATTGCGGCAGCTCTGATAAAGTAATGTCTGAAAGATTCATTTTTTCTAATATTCTCACGATTGAAATCTGCTGTTTGGCCAGGTTTCAGTCTATGATGTACCTTATCAAGGATAAATTCAAAATCCGGCTCATCAATTTCAACATAATCAGGCGTTTCTTCCCATACTCTTAATAAAAGCTCTTTTTCCTCAGGAGTGCCCTTGAATTCTTCAAACCACTTTAGAACAAGATTTAACTCTTCAACCGTGCAGGCATTGTTACAGTACTTTTTAATCAGGTCAATATTCATTTTCAAATATTTAATTTAAGATAATCAGGAAAAGCGTGATCTGCAGGGGGTGATTAACTGACTGTATTATTCAAAGATCGTTTAGCCAACCAATCAACTATTCATCTGTGATTGTCATAAGACGTAGTAATTGATCTTTACCACTACTTTATATGATCTTTATTTGAAAATAAATACTGTAAATAGAATTTTTAAGGAAAAAGTAAAGACCAGAATGTTTGATCAGGAATAAGCACCCAGCTTCATGCGGATAGTTTTAAGTGCCCTTGACATGTGGTTCTCAATTGTATTTATAGAAATATTAAGCTTCCCCGCTATCTCATTATATTTTAATCCCTGTTCATGATGCAGCAGGTAGACTTCTTTTTGACGTTGAGGTAACTGATCTATTATTTCATTGAGTTTATCTGAAAGTTCAGTATACTCAATAGAACTGGTTAGTGTTTCCTGGTTCACTCCCTGCAATGATTTCAGAAACTCAATGAACTTTATTTCTGTGGTCCTTTTCCTTAATACTGTAATTGCTGCATTATGTGCTGCAGTGAATATGAAATATCTGACTGATGAGCCTTTCTCAATAGTTAACCTTTTCTCCCATAAAACAAAAAAAACATCCTGTAAAACGTTTTCTGACTCTTCCTTTGATTTAAGGATAGAATATGAGAAATTATAGAGTTTTTTACTATACTTCTTATACAGAATATCGAAAGCATACACATTGTCTGCTTTTATTTCCTGCATCAGATTCTCGTCATTATAAAGCTCTAAATCTTTCATCTATATTGAAGAACCAACCGGACCGAAGATAAAATTATGATTTCTGTATTATTCAGAGCAATAAATCAATCTTGCATAAAAATCTTCTAAAGCATAGACTCCTCCGTGACTGATTGATACCTGGCAATCTAACCTGTCAATTGCCCTTTTCAAAAGAAAAATAAAATCAGTCCGAGGTATTATATACTCAAAGATAGAAAAATTGCGTGCTTTCAGCAAAAATGACCGATACTTTTTAATAAAGTGCATCCTGATTCAATGAGTGAAGCAATAAAATGCTCAACGGTGATCGAGCCATTTAATCAGCTTTGCAATATTCTCTCAAAAAATTCATCAAGTCACTCATTTTTTGATATGGCCCGAAAATGTCCTTAACTTTGTTAATAATATTTTATGATGCACTGCTTCAAAGATTTTTCACCTAAAAAAATACTATTATGAATCCAAATGCAATAAGAGAATTTGCTTCTTCATTTCAAAAAAGCAGAATACTGTTGAGCGGTTTCGAACTTGATATATTTACTTGTATTGAAGAATCCGGTTCAACAAACAATCATATTGCAGGCAAATTGCATTTAGATGAAAATGCCTGTGAACGGCTGTTGAACGCCCTTGTTTCCTTAGGCTTTCTTACAAAACAAAATCATTTATTCTTTAATACCCCGGAGAGTTTTGCTTTTCTTTCAAAAAAGAGTGAAGAATACCTGGGAGGCCTGATGCATTCAAACCATCTGTGGAATACCTGGAGCAGCCTTACGCAAGTAGTAAAAACAGGAAAATCAGCTCATCCCGATGAAATTAATGAAAGAGGAGAAAATTGGCTTTTCCCCTTTATCAATGCCATGCATGACAGAGCAAAAAAACAGGCCCCTAAACAGCTGGAAAATATTGATTTATCAGGAATAAATTCTATTTTGGATATTGGAGGCGGTTCAGGTGCCTATTCAATGGAATTTGTTTCAAAAAAGCCGGGAATTGAGGCAACCGTTTTTGATTTGCCAAATGTTATTCCAATAACAAACAAATTCATTGAAAAGGAAGGTTTTTTAAATCAGATAATGACATATGAAGGCGATTATACAATTGATGATTTGCCAAAAGGCTTCGATTTAGTTTTTTTATCAGCAGTTATTCATAGCAATTCACTAGAGGTAAATCAAAATTTAACAGATAAATGTTATAGGGCATTAAATAAAAACGGAAAAATCATTATTCAGGATTGGATTATGAACAATGAAAGGACCCAGCCCACTGCAGGAGCCATTTTTTCAATCAATATGCTGGTAGGAACTGAAGCCGGCGATTGTTTTACAGAGCAGGAAGTAATTGAAATGCTGACTGCCTCACAATTTAAAAATATTTCAAGGATAGCGTTTGAAACAGGTGTGAGTCAAATGGTTGCTCAAAAGCTTTAATCTTTCCATAGAATGGTCAATAAATCCCTTCGGCAAAAAATACTGACTATAGCACTTCATTGAACCCCAATTTGTGTAGTGTCATAAAAATGCGGATTTTTATGTTTTATAGGTATCAGAATTTCTTCTGGAAAGTAGTTTATAGCTTTAAGTAATCTGAATCTTTAATAGCTTTTACTATTTTTTTAGCACGAAGACTTTAAAGTGGTATCAAATAATT
>Ga0302206_1000374_pt1 | contig 17955 bp, 11 predicted proteins | sample II_Fen_E2_1_FD_194581 | JGI IMG/M metagenome (GOLD analysis project Ga0302206, IMG submission 194581) | Peat permafrost microbial communities from Stordalen Mire near Abisko, Sweden - II_Fen_E2_1 | ecosystem: Environmental > Terrestrial > Soil > Wetlands > Permafrost | place: Sweden: Abisko...
GAGAATATAGCAAAAGCAATATTCGAAGGACAGATACTTCAGATTGTCATATTCAGCATTATTTTTGGTATCGCGGTAGCTATGGTTAAAGAAAAATATCGCACCCCGATGATACGGTTCAGTGAAAGCCTGGCAGAAGTAATGTTTAAGTTCACCAATATTGTAATGTACTACGCACCCATTGCAGTATTTGCAGCAATTGCTTATACAGTGGGACATATGGGACTCGATATCCTTTATAATCTTTTTAAACTTCTGGCGACTCTCTACGTAGCTTTATTAGTTTTTCTGGGCTTTGTACTTCTACCGGTCGCATTGATATTCAGAATTCCGGTCAGACCATTTATTAAAGCAGTTTCTGAACCTGCAACGATTGCTTTCGCAACCTCCAATTCGGAATCTGCTTTGCCCTCAGCAATGGAATCTATGGAGAAGTTTGGAATTCCCAGGAAGATTGTAGCATTTGTAATACCTACAGGTTATAGCTTCAACCTCGATGGCACAACATTGTACCTTTCCCTTGCATCAATTTTTGTTGCGCAGGCTGCAGGAATTGACCTTCCAATCGGAAAACAGATAGTAATCTGCATCACTCTCATGCTTACAAGCAAGGGTGTGGCAGGTGTGTCGAGAGCTTCACTTGTGATTTTGCTTGGAACGGTGGTTAGCTTCGGTTTACCTGTTGAGCCTGTTTTCATAATACTTGGAATAGATGTTCTTATGGACATGGCCCGCACTTCTGTCAATGTTATTGGAAACTGTCTTGCAACAGCCGTAATTGCCCGCTCCGAGAATGAGTTTGATGATGTTGCCGCCCGGAATTTCAAGCCGGAATAGGTATTATATGCTTTAGTTTAACTTTCTGCTATATCTTACTCTTCTTTACTTTAGGCTATAACAAAAATATTGCGGTGCTCTGCACCTTAGATTCTATTTCTCAATTGCATTTCTACAAATATTATGCGGCTCTGCCGCTTTTCTCTTTATGGCAAAAGGTGTATAACATCATATTATCTGTAGAAAACTACAAATGATAGGAGGATCTGCCGATTTTATTAATGGTAGAAGGTGCATAGCACTGCAATATTTCTGATAATAATTTAAAAAAATAAAGAACCATATATTTCCTTCTAATTAAATGACTAAAAACTTAACCTCTCCAGAATTGAATATATAGATCGGATGTGAAGGGAAGTCTGAAATATTCGATTTTTAGATATACCTGCTATTAACTTCTATTTTATATAGGAGGAGATTCTCCATCTTCCAATCCCGATTTACAAATTATATGAGAAAATATTTGACATTACATTTGTAACCTGCAGTTTTGATAGTAGTTATTCACATATGTAATCATAATTCACTCAGGTTAAGATTACATTGTTAATTTATCTGACTTGTATCCAGGTATTATTCATAAGATATATAAAATCAATAATATATAGACGTTAGTTACAGTAATTGGAGCTTATTTAAGTAGGGTTTAGATGCTTTTGCCTTAAATATCTTTAGATATAGGTCTTAAAATACTGTATACTATTTAATTATATAACTAAACTATTGTATAACTTCATATACTCTTTCCATGTAATTACTTCATAATAAGACAGATATAATTTCTCTAAAACATGATAGTAATATTTATAATTAGCTAAATGACAGATGTAATTTAATATAATTACAAATGGAAATTTAATAATATTTACATTTGTAATATTAATTATTGCTATAATGAAAGAGCGCTTACTTGAATTTTTGAAGAATGAAAACAAATCCTCTGCCCAGCTAGCTGAGGAAATTGGTGTTCAGGCTTCAGGTATCTCCCATATACTTTCTGGAAGGAACAATCCAAGCCTTGATTTTGTACTTAAAATGCTGGAGAAATATCAATTTCTTTCAACTGACTGGCTGTTATTTGGCAAAGGAACGATGTATAAAGAGCCAAAAATGCAAAATCTGTTTGACTTCGATTCCATAAGCAGCAGAGATAGTAATGAAACTCAGTCTAAAAATGATAAGATAAAACCTGAAATTGATTTTCAGGAAGTTATAGTAAGAAAGTCAAATAATGATTCTGCCAGTACTGTTAACAAATCAACATCAGAAGTTGTAAGGATTGTATGGTTTTATGAGAATAACAGCTTTGAGGAGTATTTTCCTCGAAAATAATTGTTTCTCCTTGAATTTCAGTCATATAAAATTATCCTCCTCTTAAATTTTTTGAAATCGGTCATTAAAATTATCTTTGTCATAAACGCATTCTCAATGGCAAAGCGTGTCGAAGATCTCAAAGTAATTGGAAATAAGCGCCTTAATAACGATTTTTTTATTCTTGAACTAACAGGGAATACTAAAATTCCTGATTTTCTGCCTGGTCAGTTTGCGCAGGTGAGAGTCAATGGAAGTCCTGAAACATTTCTTCGCAGACCCATATCAATACATGATGTTGATTACGAGAAAAATTCTTTTAAACTTCTTATTCAGATTGCGGGGAAGGGCACAAAAAAGCTCTCGGAACTGGTAACTGGTGATATTCTGAATCTTGTTTACCCCTTAGGCAATTCGTTCTCTTTACCCTCTGGGAAGGACAAAATACTTCTTGTTGGAGGAGGCTGTGGCATTGCTCCCTTATTATTTCTTGGAAAGTATTTAAAATCCAATGGTTTTGTTCCGGATATCCTTCTAGGTTTCAGAAACAAAGAAAGGATTATTGAATTTGAAGAATATCTCACGACTGGAAACGTATTTGTTACTACTGAAGATGGTTCTATGGGAGAAAAGGGCTATGTAACAACCCACTCTGTCTTTTCATCAAACCGCTACGGCAGGATATATTGTTGTGGTCCCGATACAATGATGAAGTCAATCGCCAGCTATTGTAAAAACAAGGATATTGTATGTGAAGTATCACTCGAAAACCTGATGGCATGCGGAATAGGAGCTTGTCTGTGTTGCATTGTAGATACAGTTAAAGGCAATCTATGCACCTGTATTGACGGACCGGTTTTTAACGTAAATGATTTGAAATGGTGAATCTTGGTTTTTCTATCGGCGATCTGCATTTTAAAAATCCGGTACTGACTGCATCAGGTACATTCGGAAACGGATCTGAATTTGACGAGTTTCTTAATGTGTCGAGACTGGGAGGCATTGTTCTTAAAGGAACCACAATGGAGCCAAGAGAGGGCAATCGCTATCCGCGAATGGCTGAAACACCCTCAGGAATGCTGAATGCTGTTGGTCTGCAGAACAAGGGGATTGATTACTTCGAAAAATTTATCTATCCACGAATTCTGAATTATGATACCAATATTATTGTGAATATAAATGGCAGCTATATTGAAGATTATATTGCTCTTGCTGAAAGAATTAACAAACTTGAAAAGATTCCGGCAGTTGAATTGAATATCTCATGCCCGAATGTAAAAATGGGAGGAATGGCTTTTGGTACAAATCTGGCATCTGCACGGGAGGTGACAAGGGAAGTGAGGTCTGTTTGTTCAAAGAAGCTTATTGTTAAATTGTCCCCAAATGTTACAAATATTGTCGATTTTGCCAGGGTTGTTGAAGAGGAAGGGGCTGATTCTGTGTCACTTATTAACACATTGCTCGGAATGGCAGTTGACGTTGCAAATATGAAACCTTCTCTTTCAACAGTAACTGGAGGGCTTTCTGGTCCTGCCATAAAACCGGTAGCTCTAAGAATGGTATGGCAGGTAGCTAATGCCGTAAAGATTCCGGTTATAGGAATGGGCGGAATTATGACATACTTGGATGCACTGGAGTTCATACTTGCCGGAGCCAGTGCAGTTCAGGTTGGAACGGCTTCATTTATTGACCCTCAGATCTCGGTTAAAATACTTGAAGGCATTGAAAATTATCTTGTAAGCAAGGGTTTTTCAGATATTAGAGAAATCGTCAGCTATATAAATAGAAATATCTGATTGTGTTCAAACCGGAATAAAAATTGTTCAAACATTTTAGTGCTTATTATTACTATTTCTCATTTTTCCTTTAAATTTGTAAGAAAATAAAAACATATTGTTTCAATCTATTAATTAATTACTGTTGAAATGTCTGAAAATTTACAAATTGATAATCTTGACAGGAAGATTCTTGACATCATAACAAAAAATGCAAGAGTTCCTTATCTTGAAGTTGCCAGGGAGTGTGGAGTTTCAGGTGCAGCTATCCATCAGAGGGTTCAGCGTTTGATACGCATTGGTGTTATAAGGGGGTCTGAATTCAAGGTCGATCCGGTTATGGTAGGATTCAAGACCTGTGCATATATTGGCATATTTCTCGACCATCCAGGTCATTTCCGCGAAGTTGTGGATAAATTCAAGGATATTCCTGAGATTATTGAATGTCATTACACTACAGGTAATTATTCATTGTTTATTAAAGTTTATACTCGTGATAATGAGCATCTAAGAATGATACTGACGGATACGATACAGAACATTGAAGGTATAGTCAGGACTGAAACTTTAATATCTCTTGAAGAATCAATTAACAGACAGATACCTGTCCTTTCCAGATAAAGACTATTGACTTTTTCTATGCAATTTTTTTAACGATTAAGTATTGTTAATAACAATGAGACAACAATAATGGAAAATTGCATTTTTAATTTGTATTAAAATAAATTTATCATACATTTGCACTCGCAAAAATAGAGGAGGATTCAGTAGCTCATCTGGTAGAGCATCCCGCTTTGCGGGAGGGTACCAGGTTCTTTTAACAAAAATTGATTCAGTAGCTCAGCTGGTAGAGCATCCCGCTTTGCGGGAGGGTACCAGGTTCTTTTAACAAAAATTGATTCAGTAGCTCAGCTGGTAGAGCATCCCGCTTTGCGGGAGGGTATCAGGTTCTTTTAACAAAAATTGATTCAGTAGCTCAGCTGGTAGAGCATCCCGCTTTGCGGGAAGGTATCAGGTTCTTTTAACAAAAATTGATTCAGTAGCTCAGCTGGTAGAGCATCCCGCTTTGCGGGAGGGTACCAGGTTCTTTTAACAAAAATTGATTCAGTAGCTCAGCTGGTAGAGCACATCCCTTTTAAGGATGGGGTCCTGGGTTCGAGCCCCAGCTGGATCACAGAAAGCTTTCAGAAATGAAAGCTTTTTTTGTGTCGTAAAGCCGCATATTATGAGTATTTACCATGATCTAATCAAATTCAGTGACCATAATTGCTTTTATTTGAACGAAACCATTCATTCCGTGTTGAAGAAGTAGTGTATTATCCTTAATCATGGAAAAAACAGAAAGCAACCCATATAAATTGGCTTACCAGTTAAGCCTCTTTACCATCTTTTACAACATTATCGAAGGGATAGTATCAATGGTTTTAGGGTACAATGATGAAACCCTCACCCTATTAGGTTTTGGGGCTGATAGTTTTATTGAGGTAATGTCAGGGATTGGTATTGCAGTGATGATATTAAGAATCAAACAAAATCCAGACAGCCCAAAAAGCACCTTTGAGATAAAAGCGTTAAAAATTACAGGCACAGCATTTTATCTTTTATCAGCAGGATTACTTGCAGGCATAGTCTTAAATATCACTAACCATCATAAACCTGAAACTACACTTTGGGGGGTTATAATATCATTGATTTCAATTGTAGTAATGGTCTGGCTGATGAATGCTAAAAGGAAAACCGGAAAGAAGTTAAACTCCGAACCTATAATTGCCGACGCCAATTGTACAAAGGTCTGTGTATATATGTCAATAGTGTTACTTTTGTCAAGCCTTATTTATGAAGTGACAGGTTTTGCCTTTGCAGATTTAATCGGAGCAGGGGGTTTAATTTATTTTTCAATAACTGAGGGGAAAGAAGCATTTGAGAAAGCTAAAGGGAAAGAAGATAATTGCTGTAATTAGTTGAAATTATAAATATCTCAACCTCAACCTCAACCTCAACCTCAACCTCAGCTTCAGCCTCAGCCTTTGTTAAGAAAATCCACTTATATTTTGTAATGAAATTCCCTATCCTGCGTCATGTATTAAAACAATTAACAATTTAAATATATGCGCTATGAAAAAATTATCACTATTAATCTTATTAATGATTACAGCAACAATGGCTTATGGACAGAAATCAATTGATGATCTGTTTGAGAGATATGCCGGCAAAGATGGTTTTACAACAGTTACCGTAAACGGAGGCTTACTTAAACTGGCTCGTTTACTGGGCGATAAAGATGATGAAAACTCTTTTCCTCTGCATATTACAGAAATACGGGTCCTGGCACAGGAAGACAAAACAATGAATGTAGAAAACTTTTACAACAAGGTGATAAATGATATTGATCTGAGAAACTATGACGAGTTTATGAGAGTAAAAAACTCGAATGAGAATCTCAGAATGCTTGTGCGCTCAGAGGGTGACAGATTCAAAGAATTCCTTTTGATAGCTGGTGGAGAGGACAATGCCGTTATTCAGATAAAAGGAAATATGACATATGCGGAGGCAAAGAAGTTTTCAGATGATGCAAAGAAGGACCATGGTACTTCAAAAATTGAAATATATAAGTAATAATTAATGTAGCTATCTTTATAAGCATGCTATTTATTGCTTGAATCAGGAATGACAAGGGCTGATTTTAATGATCTTGTTCGTCTGCATAACCGTAATCTGTACGGTTATGCTTTCCGTATACTCCGGAATCAGGAGGAGGCGGAAGATGCTGTACAGGAGATATTCATTAAACTCTGGAACCTGGGAAATAAACTTGATGAATATAACAGTATCGGGGCACTGGCAACTACAATGATTAAGAATTTTTGCATAGATCAGATCAGAAAGAAAAAACGCTTTCTCATGGAGGAAGATAAACAGCAGGATTTTCATAATGCTGATACTTCGTCGCCCTTTGCAATAATGGAAAACAGAGAATCTGAAGATATTCTGTATCATATTATAGATCAATTGCCTGACATTTATAAGGATGTGATAAGACTCAGAGAGATAGAAGGATTAACTTATGAAGAGATTGCGGTTAAAACTGACCAGAATATAAATACGTTGAGAGTGAATTTGTCGAGGGCCAGGAAAATGATAAGAGAAGAATTTAATAAATACCAGTATGAACGAAGAAGAATTAAAGAGGCTGATCGAAAAGTACTATAACGGTGATAGTACAGAACAGGAAGAGAAAAGCCTGAGAGCTTATTTCCGGAAGAACAATATCCCTGAAGGTTATGAAGATGAAAAGCTTATTTTCAGTTATTATACTGAAACAGCAGAGATTCCTGAACCATCCATTGACTTTGAAACAAGAATTCTGGCAGGGATTGACGCTTCAGAAAGAAACATAGGATCGCACAAGATTAGACGGTACCTTCTTCCGGTGCTAAGCACTGCTGCCGGATTGCTTATTCTCGCCGGATCTTATTTCTTTTTTACTCACCGTGCTGAACCTCTGGATACTTTTTCGGATCCTAAAATTGCTTATGCTGAAACGATGAAAATTCTGATGGAAGTATCATCACAGTTAAACCATGGTACTCAGGCTCTTGAACCTGTTGGGAAAATCAAAATGATGACATCAAAAAGTTTTCAATCCATTAATAAATCAACTAAAATAATTGAGAGAAACATGGAAAAAATCAATCATCTTCAGAATGCATCTGAGACTAAAAATGCTACGATAGAGAAAAGTAGAAATAAATAATAATCAATGATATGAAAAAACTATTCCTGTTATTTACTGCACTTAGCCTGAGCATAATGATTCAGGCTCAGTCAAATCCTATTGATGAGATGTTTGATAGATACTCGGAAAAGGAAGGGTTCACTGTAGTTACTATTTCAGGCAAAATGTTCAGCATGTTCTCAAAACTGGATGATGAGAACAAAGATGCCGACAATGTTATCAGCAAGCTTAAATCGATAAAAATTTTGTCGGTAGAGGATTCGTTATTGAATAAGAACCTTAATTTCTACACTGAGCTTAGCAAAAAACTTGATTTGTCGGTTTATGAAGATCTGATGTTAGTCAAAGAGGGGCCAAATATTACAAGGTTTCTTATCAGGCAAACAGGAACCATTATTTCTGAATTGCTCATAATAACAGGTGGTCCTGGAGGGAATTCGCTGATTTCGATAAAAGGTAATCTTAACCTGAAGAATATCTCAGAATTATCAAAAAGTACCGGAATAGACGAACTTAAAAGCCTCGATAAAATTGACGCTAATAGTCAAAAAGACACAAAAAAGAAATAGATTTATCTTTAATAATTAATCCTTTTTAACCACAGGGTTACACGGAGTGATCACTGAGTAACACGGCTTAATATTTAAATTCGTACGAGAATAGTCTATTAGAGAAATTTACTCCTTGAAACTCCGTGACTACTCCGTGAAACTCCATGGTTAATTGATTTCTTTTGAAATACCTTACTTTCTGATCAGGCCTTCTTTTTCAAGTTTTTCAACAAGCATCTTTGAGTAGCCCTGGAACCAGCTGGTAAGATCCGAAGGGTTATGCGCCTCCGACATCACTGACCATAAAAGTTTATCTCCGGCCAGATCGTACAGATTGCTCTGGATATAAAAGGTTTTACTGGAGGTGTAGTATCCGGGTGTGTAAATCTGCGGATAATAATAGTTATAGTAACAAAGATAAAATTAAAAAGGATATCCTATGGCAAGATAAAATTGTCCGCCTGACAAAATTTTATTTGTTCCGAAAAGCCAGTTCCTGTTATTTTCAATATATGGAGTACGGAGAGGAAATCCAACGTCGGCACGAAGAACAAAAAACGTGAAATCGAATCTCAGGCCAAAGCCTGTTCCGACAGCAAGCTGGTTATAAAATGTATTGAGATGGAAAACAGCCCCTGGTCTGTTCTGATCCTCATTTACCAGCCAGATGTTCCCTGTTTCAAGGAAAATTGCCCCTTTAAGAATTTTTGACATGTTAAACCTGTATTCCATATTACTCTCGAGTTTCAGATCTCCTGACTGGTCAATGTAGCCGCTTTGATCTGTTGTATGAAATGAGCCAGGACCAAGATACCTGGCTGTAAATCCTCTGACACTGTAAGCTCCTCCGCTGAAAAACTGTTCTACATAAGGTAAAGCAGTTGAATTGCCGTATGGTATTCCTAAACCTGCATAAATCCTGAAAGCGAGTGATTTATTGAAGCCGTTCCTGTAATATCTGAAATCAGTTGTAAGTTTTACATACTGGGAATAGATATTATTCAAAAAATGGTAGGGTCTTTCCGATCTGCTCTTTCCGAGCCCTGTAAACAGATCGATCAGGTTTCCGGCAGCACTGAGTCCTCCCGTAAATAAAAAGTTATTTGGCCTGATAGTTAATGTGTTATTAAATGTGAATTCGTACTTAGAACCAAGAATAAATTGCTCCTCGAAACTCTTGCGTATATAAATGTTTTCATTTACCACTGAATCGAATGCAGGAGTCGTTTTTAACAGATTTACAGAATTTAAGTATATCGGGTAAAAGGAATGCTGTACATTTTTGTTACTGCTCCACTGGTAATTCAGATTAGTTTTTAAAGAGATCATATTATAGTATGCAACCCTGTTCAGCAAATTCAGGTCGGCATTTATTGAAGTACGCTGCATAATCATGGAACTACGGGTCTTCGGTACAAAGGGTATAATTATTCCCGGAACAGTCAATCCTGAACTGACCCCAACTTCATATGAGTAGGTACCTAACTGTGAAGCCGATTTTGTTCCCCATTGCCATTCAAATCCCCCTGTCAATGCCAGTTTCAATCGTTCTGCACCTCTGAAAGTATTGCCGTGTGAAACGCTGGTAGAGAAAAGGGGACCAAAATAGCCAGACGATTTTGTTATGAGGTTCGCTTCAAAATCCAGGCTTATATTATCCGACATAACCAGATTTATGAAGACATCCAGCAAATATGCAAGGCTATCCGACTTATTTTGTTTGAATGAAATATTCACAGACTTGAAAACACCCAGATTATTCAACCGGTTAATTGTACTCTGATATGCGTTATAAGAGTATTTATCACCTTGCCTGAAAAAAACTGAATTAAGAAGTACCTCGTCTCTGAGAATATTCCGGGATGATACAATAGCTATCCCGTTGTACCACGCTGTATCTGGTTTTGAAATGGCAGTATCAGATCCCTGGGAATTATTTATTATTATTTTATTTATTTTATAAACCGAAAGAATTGATTTTGGAAGCTCCTTTTTTTTGCCGATCAAAAGGTTCAGCTTGCCACTTTCACTTAGAGTATCTGCTTGTAATTCAATGAACTCAGGTATGAAATAAAAATAACCACGATTCTGAATTCTCCTTGAAAGAGTATCTCTCGAAGTCTTTAGCACAGCCAGATTAAACTGGTCTCCGGGTTTAATCTGATTCTTGAAACTGTTCTTGCTTATAAGTGTGTCTAAAGGATCTGAAATAGTATCATATACGATCTTATTGTAATGAAGCGGTGGAGCCAGGTCGACAAAATAAGAGACACGTGCTTTACGGGGATAACTTTTATTTGTATCAATATTCGACCATGCCTTTGTATGAAAATAGCCAAGATCAAATAATTCATTTTCTATCTTTTTAGATCTTAGTTCAGGATTTACATCAGAAATAAGGACGGGGGAGGAGGAAAGTGCTTTATAAAGCCAGCTGCCGAATTTTTTTGATTCATCTTTCTTCCAGTAATTGTGAACCCATAGTCCAACCGGAGGAAGAACGCGTCTGCCAAACAGCGCATTGTTAACTTTATGGGATGTGACTGATGAAACCTGATTTTTTACGGAGGAGGTTTTTTTAATCTTATGGGAATTAATGATTTCTATCTTTGTTCTCCCGGTGTATAGCACCTGATCATTTGTCAGGAACCGGGTGTTTGAACAGGCTGATAGTATACTTATTAAAATTGCCAGGAATATTGATGATCTTATTTTCATTTATCCTGGGTTTTTGGTTTCTTTTTTTTCTCTTCCCTTTTCCAGATGTCTCCAAGTGTCTTGTATCTCTTTCTGAAGGTGAGTCCTACTCCGGTTTTTATAACTTCTCCCTCAAATACATCTTCATATGTATGTTCATTATAGACTTTCAGGAATTTTGTTCCGGTTGAATCCAGCCTGTACTCAAATGAAAAATTATTGAGAGATAAATCGGAGGCTCCGGGTTGTTTATTTACATCATTAAGACGTCCTGAGATTTCAATTTGCGCCCTGTTATTGAAAAGAGCTTTCTTTACATCGTATGAAAGGCTTGTTTTTGTCTCCTGTCCTCCAGCCTGATTGGATTGCATATAAGAATCAAGTCCGAATGAAATATCAATACCCTTTATTGTTGTTTTAGTCAGTTGATTCAACTGAGTGGCCACCAGCTGGTTGACCTGTTCAGTCATATAGTCAGATGATGTCGAAATACCGGGAAGGTCTATTTTTGCAAACAGCAGTATCGTAATCGCCTGACGCATCTGCTCCTCCGGACTAAGCGTATTTATTATGCTCATCAGGTACTGATCGGGTGTGTTAATGCTGAATAAAAGATCGAGAGAGGACAAACGGTTTGAAAGTTTAAGAGTTACATTGAAATCAACATCCCTTTGCTTGTTATCAACAGGGTTTGTATATGAGCTTCTTACCTTATTGACAGCTTCAAACTGCAGTTCCGGATCCTCGAGCTTCCCATCCCATCGTATAAAGCCACCCTTCACAATACGGAAAGCTTTATTTGGCCAGCCTGTCATTTTGACCATGGCTGTTCCATCACCTATCACATATTTTCCCGCCAGGTTGACCTGATTATTTTCCATCATATTGTAATTGAGTTCTCCACCTCCCTGGATCATAATACCGATATTGTACAGCTTCGTTGACATACTGATATTCAACTTAGTGGCAGGATCGATCTCAACCACGGCTTCTATTGCGGTTTTAGTAAGTATATTTGGTTTAACTGTCTGTTCCGATTTATTTTGTTCTCCTGATGTATTTTTCTTTACAAATGTCACAACTTTTTCACTCTCAGTAAGACTGAGGTCTTCCTGCTTCTTGAAGAAGATCTCCGTTCCTCCTGTAAGCAGAATTTTTCCCTTAAGTTCAGGATTTGACAATGGGCCTTTGACTGATAAATGTGAATCAATAAAAATATTTCCGTAAAAAGATGAATTTTCCTTTTCGGTCCTGTTCATCACCTGAAGTTTTGAGGAAGAGATTTCCAGATCAGTTGAAACAGATTTACTTTTACTGAAGTCGATGGATCCGTCAACAAGCAGTTCATTATTAAGAGAATCGAGAATCCTGAATTTGTCAAACACCATTTTCTTCCCTGTAAATAAAACTCTGTCATCCGGAATTGTGTAATTTGAATTAAGAGTGTTTATCCTGATATTAGCTTTATTTATATTTAACTCCCCCTTGAAATTCTCAATTTCGTCAGTAGACATAACATTAACATTCCCTGAAATATATCCCTTTAAATCAGATAGAATGTCTTTTACGAATGGCTGAAAAGTCCTGATAGGCAAATTGTTAAACTCAGCATTTATAGTCCGTTTACCTTCCAAAGGTTTTACTACCCTGAGCGTCATCTTTGAGGAATCGATACTTGCCGCCATATCAAGAAAATATTCTTCCGGAGCGCTTGATTTATATTTACCTTTCAGGGAAAAGTTGCTGACAGTTATATCAGACCATCTTATATCTTTGAATTTAAGGTCAGAATTAATTTCTAAACTTTTGTCTGCTTTCACGCTATAATCAACAGAACCGGATAGCGATCCGGCCGGATTGCCTGAAATAATACCGGCAGGCAGGAGGGAGGCAAATGCAACGTTGCTCATATTGAACTTAAAATTATTTATCCCTTCCTCATGTCCTGACTGGATGGAGAAAGATGAATTATCTGTATGCATTTTCAGTGAAGCAGAAACAGATTTAGTAATCCGATTATAGGAAAACACATCAGAAGTATCAAGTTTCCACTCTATGCCATTCAAAATCAATTGTTTCGACGGAACACTTAAAGCGATAGCATTGCTGTCAACAAGGGAGCTTAATCCTAAACGGTATAGTAATTTATCTGCCTCACCTAAAACTGAGAGACTGGTCAATCCCTTACCACCTGTTGTACGGCTGGTCAGCAGGATTTCATTTAAAGGGAAGGTAAAAAGAGCACAATCATCTGCCACTGTTTTCAGGTTCATTATCCCCGAAGAGTCAGACAGATTGATATTCAGACTACCCATTTTTATGTATTTATATCTGATATCTCTTCCAAGGAGTTTGCAAATAAGTTTACCGCTGGCAGGGAGATCATTTAATTCCAGGCTCAGATTTGTGAAATTAAGTGTTGTATCCTGAAGCAGAATTCTGAATTCATCATTTGGATTTATTTTTATAGTGGCTTTCATCTCAGGCAGATACGTAATTCTTTTATCTGCATTAAGATTTTTTGGATTGATGAATGATTCAGCATAGTCTTTAAAGCCATTCGCCATAGTACCAAGATCACTTAGTGGCTTCTCCAGCTGAACATTGAGGCTAAAAAAATCGGATTCTGCAATCAGGCTGGTACTTAAATTATTTGCCTGTAAAGAGGCTTTTATCTCTCGAATAGTCGCCCTTTTCTGTGGAGTTGCAAGTTTTATGCCCGAAATATCAATATCTGTTCCTATCTGGCTCCCATGTTTCTGAAAAGCCGCCTTTATCGTCCCTTCGACACCAAGAGTGTCTTTAACTAAATGAATGTTATTGAGTTGTACAGAAAAATTGCCGTTTGCTTTAACTGAAAGAACTGAATCTGCGGTATTAACCAGTGAATTAAGATCACAATGAAGCGATGGATCATCAGCCAGAAACCTGAACCTATAATTTTGAGGATTAATTTTACATTCAATTCTAGTTCTGGTGTAGTTGTAATCATTAAAATGCAGTGAATCAACTTTAAAGACAGCCTCTGCGACAACTGATTTTTGTCGCATGCCGCTGCCGGCGATTTCACCTGAACCCCAAAATGTACCTAACTTCTGATTGGCAAGTATCTTGTTGAGCAATAAATTTTCAAATGAAGATTTTACCGTGAAATTGTCATTCTTCAAATCCATTGACCCGTACATTCTGATATTTCCCAGATCACTTTTAAATTCAATGTTAAAATGCTGCAGACCCAGTGAATCTGATAGAGAGCCACTAACAGAGAGCTTTTCAAAAGCAGTAAGATCCTTTTTGAATCCCGATTCTATTAATATTTTCCTTATCCAGTCAACACTTATGTCAGGAATTGCAAACTGCAGGTTAGCAGAAGGGTTTCCCGACTGTATGATATTCCTGATTTTGCCATTTGATGTTATCCCGAAATTCTGATCCTGTTTAACAGCTATTTTCGAAAAACTTATAACAGAATCCAATAACCCGATATCACCTTCAATTACAAATGGTTTGGTCGATAGTGATAAAAAAAGGGGCAGCTCCTTTAGTTCAGGCTTAAAATAGAAAAGATCACTTATTGACAAACTGGTCCGACTTATTGAAGCATTTGCTTTCCGGATTTTAGCAGGGTTTTTAAAAATATCAAAAACGTTCCCTTCTGCACTGCCTTGTATATTTAATATACTGTTTCCTGTTTCGGCTGATAATTTAAGTTTAGTTTCTCCGGAGTGGGAATCAAGATTTCCTTTTAATTTTTTTAATGAAAACCCGTTACCAAGGTCGAAGCTTGTTTTATTTACTATCAGTTCTGCTTCATCTTTGTTCAATTTATAATCGTCCAGACTCATATTCAGATTAGCAATACTGAACCCGGCTGTAACTGAATTAGCTGTCGAATCGGAATAGTTGCCGGTTCTTAAAGAAACATTCTCAAATTCAAGCCCTTTGCCGCTTATTGTCCATGGAAAGGCGAAAGCGATACCTGCCTTCGTTTCAGCCGGCTTGTCTGATTGATTATCACTCAGCATTATCAGGCTCGTTTCACTTGCAGAGATTTTATCAAAGCCGATAACCTTATTCTTAAGGTCTGAATTATTTATTTTTATTGAAGCTTCACCCAGAATGACATTAATCAATATTCTATCAGCTCTGTCATTAAAATTCTGGTTTATTTTATTGAGGGTTAATTTACCCGGGCCAATATTCCAAACCGAGCCACTACTGGTTTTTTTGTCTTCCTGGTGAGGGTCCAACCTGATGTTTCCTGCCGCATTATCTATCTCAATCGATTCAATAAGTAAGTTCTTTTCCGAGAGAGACATTTTATCGATTCTAACTCTGATTTCTCCGATTTTCTGATCAATATTTAATCCGGAAACAGAGTCCTGCATATGAATCTTTAAATCTGATATTTTAGCATTTCCCACCGAGACTTCCCATGCTTTTTTTACTTTATTCCCAGGTATAACTTGAGTTTGATTCATAACGGAAAAAGCTTCAACTATATTTAATTCCCTGTTCATGGATTTTCTGGAAACATTTATGTTGCAATTGCCAAGAAAAACTGATGACAGAATTATTTTTTTGATCAATAAAGCTGCAGGCGAAAATGAAATATGTACACTTTCAGCAAAGACAATTGTATCGCCATCAGGATCAAGCATCCTGACGCCATAAACATTCAGTGACTTTGGAAGAACCAGATTGACAGAACTGATATGTATCGGAATCCGGTTGTCAACCAGAATTTTATTAACTTTTTGGGTTATTAAACGATGTGCAAGGGGAAGGTTAAGTGAAATAATTAGCAGAAGTATAATTCCGATTATCGTTATCAGGATAATTAAGGAAGTCTTTTTTAGTCTGCTAATTTTCATTAATCAAAGATAGTTTAATGGAATTAATAATTAAGTCCAAATGTCACTCTCAGCAGCTAAAAAAAACAACAAAGGCTGTCTCCTGAAGAAACAGCCTTTAAAAGTTTTTCGTACTAATTATCTTCTTCTTCCGCCACCGCCGCCAGTACTCCTGGAGGGAGCAGCTGACCGTGTGGAGGCTCCTGATGAGTAACTTCTGGAGTTGGTCGTCCTGGTTGTGCCACGATCTCTGCTCTGGCTTGCCTTATCCATTGAGCTTTTGTTAAATGAAGGCTGTGACACTGCACCGGTCGAAGGTCTGGCCGTACTGGCTGCCGAAGGTTTGTTTGACATTCCTGTTGTCGGTTTTGTAACATTACCTGTTGTCGGGCGTGAGGATGTTCCTGCAGATGGTTTGTTGTCCACTGATTTCCAGTCATTTCCCTGTCTGGATTGCCAGCCGCTGTTTGTTTTCTGATATACTTGTCCGTTCTTGTCAGAAAAGACATTGTTTTTTCCACCCTTAAAAGGCATGTTATTTTTGCCACCCGCATTTCCATTCGAAGGTCTGACACTGCTGCTCTTAACGCCGTTCCTGTTATTTGCGTATATATTGTTATTATGTACATTCACATTTACATTATTGTAATGAACAGGTCTTGAGTTATGTCCATAATAACCACCTCCGTGAGCGGGATAGTGATGATAAGGGGGTCTGTAAGCAGCAGGACCCCAATAACCGCCATGGTAGCCAACTCCAAAACCTACATGAATAAAACCTCCGTATGAAACTCCAACAGTCATGCCCCAGCCTGTATAGGGATTATAGTGCATACTGAATCCGTATGTTACGGGCCTTGGATAATAATAAGCTCCATACCAGGGATGATAATAATATCCTGTGCCGTAGATCACTGTCGGACCATAAACATAACAACCGTAATAACCCGGAGTATAACCTGTGTAGATAATATCAGGATTAACATCGTAGATATAGACATATTTGACATTATAAACAGGGCTGCTTGGTTCAATATTTTCAACGTCCTCCGGTCTTTTTTCAGAAACGTTCCAAGGTCCTTTCGGATTTGCTGCTTCAAACCATATTCCATTGTCAACGCAGAAAAACTTGTCTGACATTTTTAGAACAGTCTGAGGAGAATTTACAGCGTATAGCATTGTTGTGCCCTCAACTTTTTCAAATTTTGGTTCCCCGTCATATTGCACGGTTACTGTTGCTGTTTTTCTGTCAACTTCGGCAGTCTGGGGGATCTGGTTATCAAGTATTGCTTCATGCGAAGCCTGAGTTCCGGGAACACTGGAAAGAACGTTATCTTTTTCAGATCCTTCAGGAATCTTTGCAAAGTCTTCCGGCAATTTATCAACATCAACATATGCCCATGGTCCTTCCATAGCTTTTGAAGAATACCACCTGCCGGATATTAAAATAAAATACGACTGGCTTTTTATGTCCATGAAAATATCATTTTCACTGTTTTTAACATATAGCAGGTTTGTTCCCTGAACAGGTGTAAATTGAGGCTCACCGTTAGTTACAATTAGTTCAGCAGGAGTGGTTCTTATCAGTATTGAAGGGACAACACCGGCACTCTTGGTTTCTGTAGATGGCTGAGTGCCATTCTGATCGTTTTGTGATTTCTCTATCTCTCCCTGAAGTTTTACTAGGTTTGATGAAGGTGTCTTCACCTGGGTCCAGCTGCTTTTTAAATCAGATGCAGAATACCAAATTTTATCTCCGTATAAATAATATTGTTTAGCCTTGGGATCATTTATAATAAAGAAAGCTGAATTCTGAACGCGTTTGTAATCATAGCCTTCGAGATCCTTCATTATCGGATCACCATCGATCAGCACAAGTAAAGAAGGTTTCTTTGCAATAATTATTTCAGGCGGGTCGTTTTTAAACTGATCCTTTGAAGCATTATCGGTAGATTCAAGGGTGGCTATTATATCATCGACCGAGACTTCATATTTCCATTTTGGAATTTCCTCTTCTATCAGTTTCCTGAGTTTGGTAACTCCTGCTGAGTCAACATCATCCGAGAACCTGATAGTTGGCACTTTAATATTTGTCAGTGTTGCCATTCGGGTATCGCGGTCAATGACAAGAGTGGAGGTGACCCATACAGCTCCGAAAACGGGTCTCTTTGAATCATTAAGCTTAACTGAAATTG
>Ga0302206_1000375_pt1 | contig 17910 bp, 14 predicted proteins | sample II_Fen_E2_1_FD_194581 | JGI IMG/M metagenome (GOLD analysis project Ga0302206, IMG submission 194581) | Peat permafrost microbial communities from Stordalen Mire near Abisko, Sweden - II_Fen_E2_1 | ecosystem: Environmental > Terrestrial > Soil > Wetlands > Permafrost | place: Sweden: Abisko...
ATTTGCCTATTATTAAGCGATTTAAAGCAATGTTGCGTTTTGATATTGCAGTATACTATAGGGATAGTGAAAGTTGCGAATTGTCTTAAAAAGAATTGTGATATTGATGTATATGATTGATATATAGATTTATATAATGATAAAGGATAGTTGGGGAATTGGGGTCCGATTTGTTGACTTTGAGAATATAAATTTATAGTTTTCCCTGTTCTTCAAGCCATTTTCTTACTCTCTCATGTTCTGCCTGGTATTTTGCTTCTATATCTGTTACAATTTGCTTGAATTCTGGTTCATTTCTAAGATTGTTGAATGAAGGATCGTTTTTTATACTGTTCACATTACCTAAGTTGAAGTTTTGATTTTTAACATAAATTTTCAATTCATTGTAGGCTTTGCTTTTTTCTCCCCTGATAGCGTATATGCCCACATAGGTTAGGTGAGTAAAAGACAACTCATAATCTGAAAAACGACCAGAATTGATCCGATTTTTACAGTTCTCTATTTCCTGTTCAAAATAAAATTCAGATTCTTTCCTGTTTCCTATTTTCCAGTAATCATAACCAATGTACAACGAAATTCCAATACCTGGATAATCCATACCATTTGTTTTAAATATTGCAAGAGATTTTTTCAACAATTCTATTGATTTAGCAAAATGCCCATCTAAACTATAAATCAATCCAAGAAATATATTGGCAACTAAATTAGTTGAATCCACTGATAGAATCTTTTCACAGTATTCACGACTTTTATCATAATTAGCCTGAAAGTATTCAAACATTCCCAAATATGTAAAATACATGACAGAATCTCCGGATAGCTTGAAAGCGTTAAGATTATAATATTCAGCTCTCTCTTGAAATCCTGTGGAAGAATAAATCATTGCAAGAGTGCTTAGAATTCCGGGACGTTCGGGGCCATGATTCAGAGAAGCAGCATGCTGGTAGTTGTCTATAATTTGCACATAATCACCAGTTTTTGAATAGTAGTCACCTAAAGACGAATATGCCTGCCAACAATTAGGATTAATTCTTAATGCCTTTTCATATTCACGAACTGCCTGATCTTTAAGCCCTTTTTCCTCCAGACAATCTCCTTTGAGAGCATATGCTTCATCTAGTTTATCATTAAACAATAATGCTTTATTCACCAAGATAAGAGCAGAATCCATTCTATCTTTTGACAAAAAATCTTTCAAATAATGGATGGAAAAATAAATCTTTGCTAACCCTAAATAAGCCTCTCCATAGGTTGAATCATAAACTAATGCCTTTTCAAATAAATCCCTGGTTGCTTTTGCAGATTTTTTGAAGGTAGGTTTTAAAAAGTCAAGCTTTCGAAATTCCTCATTGCCACGCAGACAGAAATCGTACGCTGTGAGGTTTGGTGTAGATATTTGAGAAATAAGTCGTTTTGCTTCAGGTGACATTGCTGCCTTCAACTCTAAAGCAATTGATTGTGCAATCTGACTTTGTACTTTAATTATGTCTGAGACATCATGAATCTCCTGATCAAATGATTCTCCCCATATATGCTTTTCTTTATCACCTGCAAGTAATTGAACCCTGAGAACAAATTTATTTCCATATTTTTGTCCGCTACCTTCTACAACATAATTAACATCCAATTTTTTTGCTATTTCAGGAATTGAAGTTTTTGTATCACCTCTGAATTGTTCAGTAGATGTCCTTGACAACACCCTGAAATTTTTTATTCTTTGCAGATTATTTAGGATTTCTTCCATCAACCCATTGATAAAATAAGTGGTTGAATCACTTGAACTGTCATTTCGAAAGGGTAATACTGCAATTGATTTCTCAAGCTGCTCTTTTGGTCTTGCCAGTTTTGGAATTAAGAAATACCCCAAAAGAATCAATATCAAAACTAAAGATGAAGCAATAATGATCTTTGTTATTGGATTTTTGGGGGCTTCAGGTCTGGTAATTACAATGTCTTTTCTGACTTCACCTTCATTTTGATCATGTTTCCTTAAAGCGGTAATTATCTCTTTGACAGCATTAGCCACCTTATTTATCTGATCACGATAATAAGTTTTATTGAGATTATCTTGTGGGTGATCTTCATTCGCCCTCAAAGGTCGGTTAACCCCTGCTGACTTGTAAATAAACTCTATGCTTCGCAGTACACCTCCAATTTCATTTTCAAGAAGAGTTTTATCGTCGGGGTCAAGGTCATTAATCTTAACCGGCAAAATTCTGCTGGCTACGTTTCCTCCTACAAGTTTTATATCTCTTCCAAATTGGTCTTCCTTTGCTATTTTATTAAAAGCAACAAATTCATGCTGCCAGGCAAAACTTTTTGAATCGCAGTAAGTCTGAGATATAATTGGAATAAAGATAAGGCACTTCAGTTTGTCCTTCAGTGAGGCGTCTACATCATGGGTCTCCAAAAGTCCGTCATGAGGGTTAATATCAAAGTATATGCTGATGTCTTCCTTAAATGTAGATTCTAATTCAACCTTAAGAGCTTCAACAAACTCACTAATCCACATGTCGCCTTTATTGTCTTTCTGGCGGTAGCTGATAAAGATGTCATATTCGTAACCGGAGATGAGGCTTGCCATATTATTTAATCATTGTGTTAAAGTTATGAAAGACAATGACACAAGTCAAATAATAATCCATCCACCAAAGAATAGACTCAGAGGAATAAAATATGTAAATGTTTAAGAGAGCAAACCTCATACCTTCTTCTAATTAATAACCAGCCCTCGGATTTGATTTCCGAGGGCTTAATTGCAACTGAAAATTTAAACGTTATAGTATAATCCAATCAGTGTATTTTGAAATGGTTGTACCGATATACAGGTTTCATCTTATCACCTGAAGCTTTCCCAAGATCAAAATCACTTAGATCCTTATTATAGATTTTATCACTGTTTGCTTTAGGCTTAAAAACTATAATAAAACCAAAGCAAATCTTTATTTTCCCCTCGAATGCCTTATACTAAAAACATTCCCGATTCAATTATTTTTCCCCGAATAAATAACCAATGGATATTTGTAAAACCCTATTGTTGATTTTATATCCTCCTGAAGCATCAGATGCTATATTTGCCAAACCCAAATCATATCCAAATCCTACTGAAACTCTGCTGAGAATTACTCCTGCACCAATTCCAACGCCATAATCTAATCGTTTTAAGTAATCATTGTTTGCATCATTACCCCATTTAATAGTTACAGATTTTTTTACGCCAGTATCGGTCCAACTATCTTTCCCGCTTAAACCTACTCCAATATATGGACCTAATATGCCGTATACTTTAATCTTGCTACTTCCAATCACAACCTTAAGGTTTAATGGTATATCTAAATAATACAAAAGATATGTTTCTGAATAATTTGTTTCTTGGTATTTGGAACCTTTCATATTGAATATTATTCCAGGTTCAAGAAATATTGATTCACCTGACAAAGGGATGCCAACTGTTGCACCAAGATGGATTCCAGGTATCATCTTATTATTATAGGATTGTGTGTTATCCTTTTCAAGATTGTTGGATAAGTTTAACCCGCCTTTAATCCCAAATGTTTGGGCATACAAGTCAATACGTGGCATAATGATCATAACCACCAATAAAATTCTTAATGTGTTTTTCATAGAATAAAGATTTTAGTTATAAGAAAAATTAGAAACTAAAATGTAATTCGGATTATGAAAAGTTGTCATAATGTATATGTGAATTTTAAGAATATCAATTCACATTAGAGTTTGTTTAACATTTGAGTGAACAAAGTTATGCTAACAATATACCAAAGTCAAGTTTATTTTAACAGCCTACTTTCTACGCTTATCTTGCATACAAAAATCCACCCACCCAAATCAATTAGGACAGGATGGATGGATTTAACACTGTTGGTTTTCAGTGGTTCTTGATTAATTAAAGTCGAGGTGAACCATCTCAGAACAACAATAAAGAAAATGCATCATGACTCGACTAAATATCCAGTGTTCGGTTCTGTTCGACCTAATAACTGGAATGCCTTTATTTGCGTTGTAATACTCTGAAATTAAAGAAGTAATAGGCTTTGTTCTTTATGATATAAACGTCAATTAAGGTCAAATCAATTTTAACGGCTGAAACAAGGCATATAAGCCCTTTGTATAACTCGCCTACATTTGATATGACAACCACTTCGAACGGGCATTGTAAGCGTTGTAATTGACCCGACTTTGACATGACCAGTATACTGTCAGTTTTACAATATTTGAAAACTTCCTCGATATATTTCCGTTTCTCATTATCTGTCATAATTAATACTCTGAGGGTAATAATGCAACTTTATCTATAACCCAGATTTTGATGTAATCTATCGGGAAATCTGAAAATTCAATTGACTGTCGTATCAAAGGTTTGGTCCCAGTATCTTCTCTGCATGTAAGTTGCCAGGATAAATCAACCTTTAATCTCTTCAACTCCCATATCTGGAAATTTATATTCCTGAGAAGCTTCTCACATTGATAACTTAGGATAGCGTCAAAAAGCCAATATGCATTACACTCATCTCTGATAAATTTGCATCCATCTGTGATTAGGATTGGTGATCTACCTGGGAATAGATGTTTATGATATTCGGTTGTACCATGAAACAGGCTTATCTCTCTGCTGATTGTTTTAGTATCCATAATTGTAGGTGTTAATGTTTAGAAATAAAAAAGGTGCTGGATCTTTACGACCCAACCCCCAACCGTGGTCTAGAAACAGCATTATCCAACAACTTCTGTAATGGTTGCAGGTTCTGCTGAGTAACGGTACGAATGATTCAATTTGATCTTCTTCTTTGTACCAGGTACTAGAAAATCATACTCATCCACTTCCATACGCTCAATCTCCCCAGGTAATTGCTGACCCATTAGAGATTTAGCCATGATTTCATCAAATGTGCAGGGAATGGAAGTTTTCCTTGCAGTCAAATAAGGTCTACCAGTTGCCTTTGATATTGCAACCTCTACGCTGCCCTGGAGATTCATAACATTGAATTCTTTACCATCAGCAGCTTTTCTTTTTTCAAGTCCAACGAAAGACAAAACTGATCCAACTAAACTAACAGAGGACTTCTTTTGATATTTCTTAACTGCTAAATAAGAATATGTTGCATTTAGATTACAAAAGGTTTAATTTTGATAGTGAAATACTTAGTGTTACAGAACACAGCCATGGCCCATATAGTATTCATAAGCTATTCCAATAAAGATAAAAATGTAGCAGATACAGTTTGTTCCACTCTTGAAGGTAACGGAATCCGATGCTGGATCGCCCCGCGCGATATTACTCCAGGTGCACCCTTTGCAGAAGCTATCATAGATGGTATAAAAGGGTCTAAAATATTTGTTTTGATCTTTTCTTCAAATTCAAACCAGTCAAATCAGGTTATTAAGGAAGTAGACAGGGCCGTGCATCATGGCCTTGCAATAATTCCGCTTCGTCTGGAGGATGTGTCCATGTCAAAGCAGCTTGAGTATTATGTAAGCGATGTACATTGGCTTGATGCTATAACCCCGCCCATAGAATTGCATATCAACAAACTCTGCAAAGTAATTAAGGACCTTCTAACAATTGATAAGATCGACAGGGATAATATCAAGGAAGCTTTCAAGGCTGAGGGTGTTATTTATCCGGAGAAGACGAAAGCTTACAATTGGCTTAAACTTTCCCGAATCATCGTTCCCGCAGTTTTAATAGTTATTTTTTTAGCTATTCTTGGTTCAATATGGTTTCCCAAACGGCAGGCAAACATCAAGTCGATTAATGATTTGAAATTGTCTGAAAAAAACACTTCAAATAGTGAAAAAACTATTGTGGTACTTCCATTCAAAAACCTTACAGGGGAAAAAAGTCTGGATTATATTGTTCAGGGGCAAAATGATGCTCTTACCACTGAGTTATCAATGATAAGTCAGATCAAACCGCAGCTTCGTGTGATCTCAGGGATTACTGCCACAAAGATCGCAAATACCCCAGGATCAATTCCTGAAATTGCACTTGAGAATAAAATAGATTTTCTTTTGGAAGGATCTGTTCTGAATGCCGGCGATTCTGTTATATTGGATTTGAGAATAATAAAGACTTATCCTGAAGAAAATACTATCTGGGCTGATAAATACAAAAGTGATATCAGCAACATTCTCAAATTGTATAATAACGTTGCCCAAAAGATAGTCAGTAAGATGGGATTTGAACTTACCTCAGAAAACCTTGCAAAACTTCCATCTCCGGGTAAAGTAAATTTAAACGCTTACAAAGCCTATTTAAGAGGGATGCATTATCTAAACTACTCGGCACAGGATTCAATAAAAAAAGGTTTTGAATTTCTGAAATCGGCAATTGATTTGGATCCGGCTGATCCTTATGCCTATACCTATCTGGCGCTTGGTTATCTTGATATTGCCCATAGTCCACTTGATCCGGGAGATGCCCTTCCTAAAGCTGAAGCTGCTGCATTCCGTTCGCTAAGCTTAGATACAACAATTGCTGAGACATATTCAGCAATTGCCCAGCTATACATGTACTACATGTTTAAATTCAGGGATGCTGAGAAATACTTTAAGAAAGCACTAGCCATGAATCCAAACTCAGCCATAACTCATTACCACTATGCCTGGGCATTATATTTATTTGGACGAATGGATGAAGCCATTGCTGAGCATAAACTTGCACAGAAATATGATCCTTTCAATCCTCAGCATACAGCATGGCTGGGATCATTATGCTATACCTCTGGCAGATACGAAGAAGCCGTTGCAGAAGCCCTCAAATCATTTGAAATTCAGAAGGATTATCATATCGGTTATTTTGTATTGGGGATGGCATACAGAAAGATGGGCCGAACTGACGAAGCAATAAATGCCCATAAGAAGCTTGCTGAAATTATGCCTGAATGGGAATGGGCCCTTGGTTACACCTATGCAGCCACTGGTCATCCTGAAGAAGCAGAAAAAATATTAAAGAAAATTGAATCCAGACCACCTGATCCATGGAATGCATACGGTCGGGCAGTAATGTATTCAATTTTAGGGAAAAATGATGATGCTTTTAAATGGATTGCTTACGAGCCGCATCATGGAGGTATTCCCTGGGTAGCTGTAGAACCCTGGTTTTATGAACTTCATAATGACCCTCGCTTCAATGAATTTGTAAAGAATCTGAATCTTCCGTCAAAATAATCCAAGTGCAAAATATTTCAAATTAAATGTTATGTGCAAAAGCCGAACACATTGAGCTAGTAATCCGGCTGCGATTATAATCTACAAAAAGAAAAGCTTCAACGTATAACTATGGTGAAGCTTTTTAGTTTCTATTAAAATAATACATCTGAATGTCACGGGGATTTTAAGCTTTTTATTTGCAATAAGACGATTCCCTGATTAAAGGCAGCAAATTTCTCAATGTTTAAAGGAGTCTCGATGAAAATTTAAACTCATCCCCGGTTCGATATTCATAATTGAAAATTAAATCAACTATATTTAAAGATATATTCTACCAAAATGCTGCGCATATGAATGGGATATTTGATTTTTTAAAACAACTTGTAAACCCGGAAAGCATTATTCTGTACGGAGGAATTTACCTCCTTCTTTTTTTTGTGTTTGCAGAAACAGGTCTTTTTGTCGGCTTTTTTCTGCCTGGTGACTCACTTTTGTTTACGGCTGGATTATTTTGTTCAACCGGCATTCTCAAATTGCATCCTGCAACTCTGGTTATTCTGATTATTCTTGCCGCAGTTGCAGGCAACATGGTCGGCTATGCATTTGGGAAGAAGGTGGGACCATTGTTATTTAAACGGAAATCAGGTTTCTTTTTCCGTCAGGAACATCTTGTAGCAGCTCATGAGTTTTATCTGAAACATGGGAAAAAAACCATTGTATTGAGCCGGTTCCTTCCAATTGTAAGAACCTTTGCCCCGATTGTTGCCGGTATTGTAAAATTAGATTACTACAATTTCTTTATTTATAGTCTGGTGGGTGCAATATTATGGGTTTGTACATTGGTTTTAACCGGTTATTTTATGGGGAAATATATTCCAGGGACAAAGGATTATCTTGGATACATAGTAATATTTCTGATTGTCATCACATCCATTCCTTTTCTATATAATTCTATAAAGAAAAAGCTGAGAAAGTAATTTTTAATTAATAATCAGCTTCAGCTTCCCCCGGGTATCATCTAAAAACAAAAATGGTGCCGCAACACTTTAAGGATCTTCCCTCATCCTTATAAAAACCATCTTCTTTGAAGGAATAATGCTAACATATTGTCTGTTTTTGCCCATACCTGATAACATATCTGCAGGGCCAATGGGTGAACAACTTTCCGGAAATACCATTTTCTTAAACCACCAGTCTGGTCTTTATACCTCTGTATATTCAACCACATGACAAATGAACTATACTGCCTCTGTGTTGTTTTGTTATCCTAACAATTATTAGTATGAAAAACTTAAATAGTTCAAAAAACAGATTTCTGTCAGGGATCACTATACTTGTTGCGACACTTATGATCCTGAACAGCTGCAATAAATCATCATATAATAGTATGACAGGTATGACGGGTGGTACCGGTGGAACAGGCGGTACAAGCGGTCCCGGAGCTAATGAGGTCTTTATACAGGGAATTGCGTTTAATCCGGCTACTATTACAGTTGCAGCAGGGACTACAATTACATGGACAAACAAAGATCCTATAACGCATACTGTTACAAGTGATAGTAAGTTGTGGGACAGTGGGTCTGTCGGACCAAATGGTACTTTCAGCTTTACATTTGCAACTGCCGGCACTTTTCCTTACCACTGTAATGTGCATCCTTCAATGACTGCTTCAGTTACTGTTAACTGACAATAACTTATAAAGAAATGCTCTTTATTTTCAAGAATAAGGAACAGTGGAAATTATATCACGCAGAGAATAATTAATTTTGAGGACTGTAATAACAACTAGTCTTTTAAATTTAACAACCTGGTCGTGAATAAACCTGTGATTTGTATTTTCGTATTTCTGAATTTCATTTTTTACGAGACGGAAGGTCAAAAATACGAAGCTCTTTCTCCGGACAGAAATATAAGAGTCTCCGTTGAGGTTGGAAAGTCAATATCATATTCTGTAAATTATAAGAATGACATTCTTATTCTGCCTTCAGTTATCAATATGTCATTTCAACCTGATATTTTCAATGGCGGCGATCCTGTTGTATCTGATACATTAACACATTTTGTAAACGGGGAAATCGTCCCAGTAATCAAAGAAAAAAAAGCACTGATTCCTGATAATTACAGGGAACTTATCATTCATTTCAATAATCATTTTGAGCTGGACTTCCGGGTTTATAACGACGGTGTTGCTTATCGATTTGCCACCAGTCTGCCAGGCGGTCTGACAGTTACTGCTGAAAAAGCCTGTTTTAATTTTCAATCCGGATCTATTGCATATTATCCGCAGGTGACGATACGTACCGATGCCGATATTTATCATACTTCATTTGAAGAACCGTATACCACTGCAGAACTGGATACTATTACAAAAAACATGTTTGCATTCACCCCGGTTCTTGTACAACGAGAGAACCTTCCAAAGGTATTAATTACCGAATCGGATGTTTATGATTATCCCGGAATGTTCCTGGGAAAAGGAACCGGCTCTGGTCTTACAGCTATATTTGCACCTTATCCATCTAAGGAAGTTGCTTCAGGCAGCGGATTCAGACAAAAACTGGTAGTTGAACGTTCCCCTTTTATCGCCAGAACTAATGGCACACGTAATTACCCATGGCGCATAATTGCCATTGCTCCTGCCGATGCTGATCTGCTGATAAACGATTTGGTTTACAGACTGGCACCCGATGCAGGGTTTTCAGATTTCACCTGGATAAAACCTGGGAAAAGTACCGAGGAATGGATAACGGGTTTAAATCTTTCCAGGGTTGATTTTGAAGCCGGATTTAACACACAAACCTACAAATACTATATTGATTTTGCTGCCCGTTTTGGTTTTCAATATGTAATGCTTGATGCCGGCTGGTCTGATGTAAATGATCTGTTCAGGATTACTCCGGGGATGGATATGGAGGAGATTACGGGATATGCAAAGAAGAAAGGGATCGGATTAATATTGTGGACCCAGGCAATGACAATCGAAAAACAGATGGAAGAGGCATTGCAGCAATTTAAAAAATGGGATATTAAGATAATTATGACTGATTTTATAGACCGTAACGACCAGATAGCCATTAATTTCCTGCATCGCTTTGCCAGAGAATGTGCAGCCCATAAATTTATGTGCATGATTCATGGAGCACCCATCCCGGCTGGCTTTTCCAGGACATACCCTAATATGCTGGCGCGAGAAAGTGTTCTGGGTTCGGAATATAATGTATGGTCATCAAAAGCTAATCCGCAACACGACCTGATGTTGCCATTTATCAGGATGGTTGCCGGACCAATGGACTATGAACCTGGAATCCTGCAAAATGCCACCATGGAACAAACTGCTAAAATGGGTTTTGAGAAAGTAATAGCACAGGGAACAACTATGCATCAGATTGCTATGTTCGAAATATATGAAAGTCCGTTGCAGCTTTTCTCCGGAAATTTATCAGATGCAATAAGGGAACCTGAACTAATGGAATTGCTTGGAAAAATTCCAACTGTATGGGATGAGACAAGAATTATATACGCAAGGCTCGGCAAGTACGTAGTGGAAGCCCGGCGGAACAGTAATGAGTGGTATCTGGCAGCAATGAATGACTGGACTTCACAGGAATTTCGGGTTTCGCTTGGATTTTTAAAAGATGGTTTATATAATGTCGAGATAGCTTCTGATGGCATAAATGCTGACAGAAATCCTCAGGATTACAGCCTGAAAAAATCAGAAGTTACTCAAAATGATACAATCACTATAAAGCTGGCACCCGGAGGTGGATTTATAGCCCGTATTTCAAAAAAATGATATCCTTAATAGAGTTACGTGAGTATATTATTTATGAGCTTTAATAACAGGAATAAGATCTTCTCCGACACGTTTGAAATTATCTGTATTCTGAGGAGGAACAAGGTAAATAGATATTCCCGGTTGCAGCCCCTTCTCTACGATAATATTTTTCTCGTTTGATTCACCAAGTAAAACAATCTCTTTTGTTTTATTTTTAAGGTACACAAAAGGAATACTGTCGGCTCCTGTTTGAACACATTCCGTAGGTATAAAAATTGCATCATTATAAGTTTTTATAATTATCTTGTTCCCTGTTGTCATTGTAGGCCTGAGAGCCGGATCGGAACCATCAATTTTAATCTGTACTTCAAACATTTTTGAATCGGAATTAGGTAATTGTTCACCTATATTTGCTATGGTGAGTATTGTACCTGTATAAGCTTTTTTTGGGAATGCATCTACATTGATATTAGCTTTCTGTCCGGTCTTAACTTTACTGACATCTATTTCATTAACATAAACTTTTGAAATCATCGATGAAAGATCAGGAAGAGTTGCTATCACCCTGTCAAAAGGATTGATTGTTGATCCGGCTTTTCTTTTAGTTCCATTCCTGTCTTTTTTATAAATAATCATACCTGAAGATGGAGCGTTTATCGTAAACTTTGATAAAAATTCCTGAAGATCGTTTACCAGTCTAGTTTCCCTGGTAAGATGCATCTTCTGATGATTTAAATCTGCTACCGATTGAGCAACATATAGAGAATATCCCTTTATTTTCTGATCAAGTGTTCTTTTAGCTTTATCAAGAGCTATCTCCGCCTGTCGTATAATGGCGGGCGGCTCGTACTTTGATTGCTGAAGAGCAATTTCTGCTTCTTCTACAACATATCTCTGATTCTTGATATCATCTCTCTGGTTAGTCAGTACTACAGCTGTATCAAGTATTTTCATATCCACATTGTTTTGCATCGTTTTAAGATTTTCGATCTCATCTTTGAGTGTGTTGGAATAAGATGATCTGTCAAGCTGGGCTATGTAGTCACCTTCCTTAACTATGGTTCCCTCAGGCACAATATCCTGTATCTTAAGATCTATCGCATGCATATCAAAACCCCTTCCTCCACCGCGACTTCCCCCCTGATCCATTCCCATGCCTATTTCGGGTCCTTTGATATCAATTGATTTTTCTGCTATCAGTTCACCAGAGTTTGTCACTGTTATTTCAAAAAGTCCTTTTTTTACCTCTGCATAGGAATTGACATTGCCTTTTTTGGAAGTCATTTTGTTGAAAACAACTAATGCTATTATGGCTGCAACAACTCCACTGATAACAAGTATTCTTTTAATCTTCATCTTCGCTTTACTATTATAAATTTTAACGATACTAAACTAATTTTGGGGTGAAAGTATAAAAACTTTCACAGGAACTATCAATAATGAAAATGGCTATCGGTATTATTTTTAATCATTTAACAATTTTTAATCTTTTCATATTGTCTGGTGTTAATCTGAATATGGCACTTAGGGATGAGTAAGAGAACTAGATCTTACAAAAGTTTTGCTCCACTTCGCTACCGGGAGAAGAGCGGCGAACGCAAAAGATCCAATGAGTATGCATTTCAGGAGGAGCCTTAAAGCAGTAATAGGAGCATACTGGGAAAAAACCAATATTATTTTACCCTGAGCGAAGCAGATGAAAAACCTGTTTGTCCATCAGATGATACCCCTTCTGCAATAATAGTAAAATCAGTTGATTCATCGGAAGTGAAAAATTCAATCTCGACCTTACCATTTTTCCCGGTATGCAGATCGGGTTCCCAGAATAAGGTATTCCGGTAATCTGGTATACGGTTATCTTTCAGAATAACTGTACTATAATCCGGAGAATAAAAATTATCCTGAATCTGACATCCTTCATAAACCTGTCTGAAAATGGAGTTATCAAATTCCAAAACACTCAAATTTCCTTTTTTAGTTATAAAACTGACAATACCGTCAAAAATATTTTCTGAAATGAAGTACCTGGCATTAATAATATCTGCCCTTTCAATTTCTTTGGAATTAATACTTAATACCTTTTCAATATCATAAACTGGTACACCATCAACTAGTATGAGAGGTTTATTCTCAAAAGGCTGACCTCTGAATTTATTGATAAGCTTAAAATCATATTTCCCGTTTTGCCTGAGAGTATAAACATTCGGTATTATCTCTTTAACGACTTCCCTTAACGAAGTAAGTTCAATATAATCAGCCATCCTTATTGAGTTTTCAGGCTTTCCGTAAAAATCAGGAATTATTCTTTTTCCATAATCCGGTCCGGTTTGTCTGAAAGGCTCATATATATTATTAATCTGCATGCCAACAATAACTTTATTTATTTCATTCACCTTACTGCTGTCAAGATAAAATTCGACAGGTCTGAACTTACTGAATGTACTGCTGAAGGGTTGATTAAGCTCTATATAATATCCTGAGATATCCGGAGATAATGGTTGTATTACTATTTCATTAAGTCCCGATTCCTTAATAACAAAGTTGAATTCTCCATTTTCATCTGTTTTACCGAACTGGCAACGCGCTGTTTTACCAACAAAGGCAAGAGATAGATCTGTTTTCGCGATTGGTTCATCTGTTGTTTTTAATCGCAGATATCCACTTATAAGGTGCCCCTCAAGTTCTGCGAGATATCCTTGTCCTTCAACTCTTTTAATAAGATCATCCTTCTTGTTAAAACAATAGAAACTGGTCAATCCGGTTGAGTTGACAACTACTGATTTTGCTACCGAAACCGACAGGTCAGTTACAACTGGCTTACCTTCCATATCAGTTGCAGAAATCTCCATTTTTACTTTTTCCCTTGATGAATATTCAGGTTTTATAAGGGTGATTTTATAATTAATCTGTTTTTTGCTTTCATTGGAAACTGATTTCCTGGCAACAGGCTTACTCTCGTCGGGAGAAAGGATGGCATGTGACTGACCTGCCCCAACTGAAAAGGTAGTATCTGAATTCCTGATATCTGAAGGAAGTTTAAGATGATCTATGCTCTCAAATGGATTGATCACAGATACGGTTTTATAAAAAAACTGATCTGTTGAAAAATTCTTCATCCAGCTTGTATATGCGCGGATAATATAGTTGCCTGAACTTATATTCTCAGGAAGAATGAAACTGGATGAACCCGAATTATTATCAGTTTTTACTTTTAATTGCCTCAATGGGAAATTATTTTTATCCAGCAATTCCAGATAAACAACTTTGCTTATATTACATGGCGCATTAGTCAATCCGTTCAATGTATATACTTTGAACCAAACCTGTTCCCCGGAAATGTATATATCACGATCGGTCCTGACAAAAAGCACCTCTTTAAAATTCCTTATGCTGAATTCTCCCGTGGTGTCATTTGATTGCTGAGAAAATAATTTCTGGTTGAATAAAATAACAAGGAGTATTAAAACGCAGCAATTAAGTTTAAGAAACCGGCCGGTTTGAACTAATTTGTTTGTTTGTATAAGTTTCTGCATATCAATTTAAATCTATCCAAAAATCTGGTTTTTTCACTGATCCGGTCAACTCGCAGTTCGCACATAAAGGTAATGAAAATACCATCTTTTGAAGAACAAATGTGCCGGGATTATAAATTGGTTCGCAAAAAGCGTATCCCGAGGTTGTATACATTTCATAAAGATCGTCCCATGTGAGTGGAGCAGAATATGGTGGCCAGGGATAATCCTTTGGTGCCATTTCAATTCTGGCACATGGATAATGATAAACAGGCAGATTCAGATTTCCAATGTCGCTAAAAGATATTTCTTCTCTTTTTTCCTTAACGGCTGAGACCTGAAAATAGCCAAGAACCTGTTCGCTGGAATTATTTATATTATACAGATTACTACTTACGCTAAAAGGTTGTTTTGCAAAAATATTTCCACCGCTTGCATCTATCTGTCTCATATTATTCCAAAAATCGAACTCTTCTTTCGATATTGAATACTGCTTTACAAGGATGCTGTATTTAATGAGTAAACGATCGGATTGGTCAGTGCCAATGAAATAAATTGGTTCTTTTTTAACAGGGACAGCCTCACCCGAGTAGTTGGAATAAACGAGTATCTCATTTGATATTCGGCTCTTCCAGCAATATTCTTTAATAACATCTACCGGAACAATTGTGCTATCGTTGATATAATCAAATTTTTTCGGCGTAGGTACCTTGAATTTCCATGTTTCTTCAAAAGTCCAGCGATAATTCTGGCTGCCTTCAGCTGTTTTTGAATCCAGAAAAATCCGGATACCTTCCTGACTCTGGGTACCATTATTTGTCAGCTCCTGATCCTTAGCAAAATATACATTATCGATATCAGGTACAGATTGCATCAGACATGGCTTTGACTCATATTCATTACCCTCATTTGTTGATACATGTAAAATATATGTTCTCCCGATAACACCTTCAAATTGAATACTATCCGTTTTATATATTCCCTTCCCCTTATTAATGAAATAATTATTATTCCCGGCATTATCAGTTATATAAACTGTTGCGTCAGTAACGGTCAAAGGGATCGAGTTCTGTTCTTTAAATGTCTTTGACAACTTAACCGTATAAGAAGTATTGGCATCAGTAATAAGACCATCTATAACCAAAAGAGCCTGATAGGCTCCCAACTTCGGACTATAGGGATCAATGCAGGTGCATAGTATAAATACAGCAACCAGGATAATAATAGATTTTGGCCCCACTTTTAACATGAAGCCTTTTTGTTTTTTTTAATCATGCAAGTCTTACGGGAATAATCGGGAAGCAAAAATAATATTAATTATTCACCATTTGTTTATATTGAAAACATTCTGGCGTAAAATTGAATTCTTAGTCGTTCTTGTTAATGTCTTTCATTTATAATCTATCCAAAAATCAGGCCGTGCTGAAGATCCTGATAATTCACAATTGGCACATTCAAATGTTGTAAAAACAAGCCGTTCAAGCATATTAGTTGCCGGATCAATAATCGGTTCGACAAAAATGTATCCTGAAGTAGGTGGAAATCCATTATATACCACATCAAAAGTCCAGGGTGGGTCCGTAGCAGGATAATCCTGAGGTCCTCTGGCGATACTCTTACAGTCATAATGAAAGAACGGCAGCTGCAAATTAACCATATCCTGAAACACTATATATTTTCTCTTCTGTTTAATTGCAGAAACCTGGAAATAACCCAGAATCTTTTCATTAGGGTTATTGATATTGTAAATATTACTGACAACTTCAAATGGCTGGGAGGCAAAGATATCTCCGCCGGTTTCATTAACCTTTTTCAGATTATCCCAGAAATTGAATTCATCTTTTGAAAGAGAATATTGTTTCACAAGAATACTATACTCAATCATCAGACGATCGGATTTGTCGGATGCTATAAAAAGTATCGGTTCCTTTTCGATCCGAGGGTTCTGCCCCGGATAAACAGACTTTATTAATATATCACCTGATTTGTTGCTTTTCCAGCAAGTCTCATGAACATTATCGATACGGACAATATGAGCAGAATCTATATAATTAAACCTCTTTGGAAAAGGCACTTTAAATTTCCATGTCTCTTCAAAGCTCCACCTATAAAATACATTATTGTCTCCCGGTTTTGAATCAAGATAAATCATCAGCCCTGCCTGGCTTTCAGTTCCATTGTTCACTGTCTCCTCATCCCTTGCAAAATATAGACTGTCAATATCAGGCACAGATTGCATTATGCATGGCGTTGATTGATATTCATTACCCTCATGAGTAGTTATATGTAATGTATAGGATTTACCGATCACTCCTCTGAAATCAACGCTGTTTGTTTTATAAATACCACCACCCATGGAGTTTAAATAACTGCTATTCCCTGTTTCATCGGTAATATAGACAGAAGCATCGGAGACCATTACAGGTATTGCATTCTGATCCTGCAATGTCTTTGACAGTGTTATTGTGTATGCGGCATTTTCATCAGTGATGAGGCCATTAACAACCAGAAGGGAATCATACCCTTTTAGTTTCGGACTATAAGGGTCTATGCAGGTGCAGAGAGTAAAAATAACTGCCAGGACATATATTGATTTGTGACCCATTTTTAACTTGAAGCCATGATTGTTTTAATAATAGTTTCCAGGCGGAAATAAGTTACAAGTAAAAATAATAAATATGGATCAGTATCTGGTCAGTTCTTGTATAAACATTTAAAAATTAAAACTATCTGCATCATGCATTTCACTTCACATCAATCCAAAAGTCAGGTTTCGATGAAGTTCCTGTCAATTCACAATCGGCGCATTCCAGTTTTGTAAATACCAGTCTGTCAAGATGGTTTACTCCTCCAATCTTATAAATTGGTTCAACAAACACATATCCTGCTGTTGCCGGGAAACCCCGGTATATATCATCAAAGCTGAAGCTTCCATGAGGATAATCTTGCGGGCCTCGTGCAATTCTCACACAATCAGGGTGAAAAAATGGAAGCTGCAGTGTGGCTATATCTTCGTATAAAATATATTTTCGCTTTTGTTTTACAGCTGAAACCTGGAAATAGCCAATTACTCTTTCTTTCGGGTTATTCAGGTTTTGAATATTACTGACAATTTCAAACGGCTGGGAGGCAAAAATATCTGCCCCGCTTTCATTTACCCTTTTCATATTATCCCAAAAATCATATTCGCTTTTTGAAATAGAAAACTGCTTAACAAGAATACTATACTCTATCATCAAACGGTCAGATTGGTCTGTTGCAATAAAAAATATCGATTCCTTTTCAATCTGTGGATTCTGCCCCGGATAAATTGAGCGAATTAATATATCACTTGATTTCCTGTTTTTCCAGCAATATTCATGGATCTTATCAACAGCGATAATTGTGATAGTATCAATATAATTATACTTCTTTGGAAACGGTACTTTAAATTTCCAGGTTTCGTCAAAACTC
>Ga0302206_1000377_pt1 | contig 17878 bp, 15 predicted proteins | sample II_Fen_E2_1_FD_194581 | JGI IMG/M metagenome (GOLD analysis project Ga0302206, IMG submission 194581) | Peat permafrost microbial communities from Stordalen Mire near Abisko, Sweden - II_Fen_E2_1 | ecosystem: Environmental > Terrestrial > Soil > Wetlands > Permafrost | place: Sweden: Abisko...
GCACTGAATTCAGTATTCTCAGCACTTTTTTCATTAAATGTATCAAAAGAAACCGTTGATGACAGTTATAACATATCGAGGGATTATAGCAAGGCAAAAGTCGCCGTCGCTCAGCTCCCGTTAATTGTCAATGGATCAGCAGTTAATATGAAAATTGATGAAATAATTAAGATCTCGAATGACTACCAGGATCTGATATTGAAACATGAAGGAATGACCCGGGAGCAATGGGAAAAAAATCCAGGGAATCTGGTAAGACCTGATAATATAAATACGGCTGCATCAATATTGGCCGACAACGGTGAGATGCCCCCCGGAATGAAGCTCGACAAGGCCATCACTGAGCTTATGGATCTGATGAAGAAAACCAAAGGCTTTGAAGATGTTGCCAAAGCTCTGCCTTCAATCCTTGATCTGGAAGAAGAAAAAGGGAAGGATAACACCTTGAATTTCTATAGCAGGAATATCTTTATCCCTCTTTCCTGGGCTCTTATTTACCTCGATGGACTTGAAGCAAATCTGAATATGATAAAAGCGTCGGTAGCTGATGTGAAATAATATTCTTTATCTGAATGCTTTAAAACGGGACATACCATAACATGTCCCGTTTTTTTATTCTGTCCATATCGTAATTTCCACCTTCTGTCGGTAAAATCAAGCTATACTTCTATTAAATTTTTAGAGGTATTGATCCATAATTACATTTATCCCAAAATTGAAAAAGTTTTATGAGAAAATTGATTTTGATAATAGGTGCAGCCCTGATTTTAATAAACGGGAATATAATGGCACAACAGGATAGTACCTGGACTTTGCAAAAGTGTATTGAGCAGGCATTTAACAGAAATATCCAGATACGGAAAAGTGAGATCTCGAACCAGAGATTCGGACTCTATGCAGAGCAGGCAAAAGCTCAAAGACTACCATCGGTAAATGGCTCATTAAATCAGAACTTCACATGGAGTAAAAGTCCATTAACAGGACAAACAGCATTAACAGGTTCCAGCGGCTCTAATTATTCTGTAAATTCCGGGGTTACTGTATATAATGCTTCCAGAATAAACAATCAGATAAAGCAGGCTGATCTGGAATTAGAAGGAGGGAAGTATTCTCTTGAGACAACTAAAGAGTCCATCAGTCTTAGTATTCTTAATGCATACCTTCAGGTTTTATACGCAGAGGAACAGGTGACTAACAGTCAGAAGCAGATTGAATCTACAAACGGAGAACTTAACCTGGCCGGAGAAAGGCTGTCGCTTCAGAGTATATCAATATCCGACTATGCCCAGGTAAAATCACAGTTGGCAAGTGAAAAACTGACACTTGCAAATTCTGAGAGCCAGCTTTCGATAGCAAAAATAAATCTGATGCAATTGATGGAACTTCCTGTGCAGGACAACTTCAACCTGGCACATCCTGATTTGCAGGTTGAGCTTAATCAGAGCCGTGTTCCTGATGTTAAACTGGTTTATGAAACAGCCCTTGCACTGAAACCCCAGGTTAAAAATGCAGCAGTAAATAAGAAGATTGCAAGTCTTGATGAAAAAATAGCCAAAGCTTCATACTTTCCTGTACTATCAGCAAGCGCAGGATTAAGTTCCGGTTACTCAAGCACAACAACTGATCCGTATTTCAGTCAGCTGAATAGTGGCATAAGGCCAACTGCAGGTTTTTCTCTTTCGGTACCAATCTATCAGAAAAAACAAGTTAAGACAAGTGTTGCAGTGGCTAAATTAGGATACCAGGACGCTGAACTAAGCGAAACTGACACAAAGAATCAGCTCAGGAAAAGCATCGAACAAGCTTGCCTTGATGTCACTTCGGCACAGATCGAATATGAAGCAAGTCTGGAAAAATTCAAAGCTACACAGGAATCTACTTCTCTTGCGGAAGAGAAGTTCAAACAGGGAATTATAAACTCAGTGGATTACCTTGTTTCCAAAACAAACCTGATAGTTGCAGAGAGTCAGTTATTACAATCAAAATACAATTTAATATTCAGCTATAAGATCCTCGATTTTTATACGGGAGTTCCCTTGTCGCTTTAAGAAAAACAAAATATAATAATATCATGAAAAAGAAAAGATTAATAATTATCGGAGTAGTAACAGTAGTAGCGATAGCCATTCTGCTGGCACTAAAACCCTTTTCAAAAAAGGAGACTGCCACCAGTTTCGAAACAGTAAAGGTTGAGAAGGGTAATATCAGCAATACAGTTACAGCCACTGGTACAATTCAAGCTTTAAAAACAGTAAATGTTGGCACCCAGGTGTCAGGGATACTGCAGCATGTATATGTTGATTTCAACTATAACGTAAAACAGGGGCAGATACTTGCCAAGCTCGATGAGACCCCTCTTATGACCCAGCTCGACCAGAGCCAGTCATCATTAAACCAGGCCCAGGCCCAGCTTAATTACCAGGAAGCAACATATAACAGGTTAAAGGTGCTTTATGATAAAAAATTAATTTCCCAGTCAGATTACGATCAGGCTGTTTATAATTACGAAAACTCAAAAGGATCTTTGAGTAATGCAAAGTCGGCGCTGGCAAGAGCAAAGGTAAACCTTGATTATGCAACAATAACATCTCCAATTGATGGCGTAGTGCTTAACCGTGCTGTTGAAGAGGGACAGACTGTAGCTGCCAGCTTTAGCACGCCAACCCTCTTCACAATAGTGAATGACCTGACACAAATGCAGGTGCAGACCAGTGTTGATGAGGCTGACATTGGAAAAGTAAAAAAAGATCAAAGGGTAGAATTTACTGTTGATGCATATCCCGATATGAAATTTGAGGGTACTGTTTCAGAGGTACGTTTACAGCCGGTAACTACCAATAATGTTGTAACCTATGTTGTAATTCTGAGTGCACCTAATCCTGATAAAAAGCTTATGCCTGGAATGACTGCAAGTTCTACAATTTATGTGGAAGAAAAACAAGGGACCCTCACCCTTTCGGGTAAAGCAGTAAGGTTTACTCCCGATGCAGAATATTTGAAGAAAATGTTCATGGCTATGCAAAAAAGCGGTAAGATGCCAAAAATGCCTGCAGGGGCAGCATCAGGGATGGGTAGTATGCCATCAGGTCTTCCGGCAGGTCAAATGGCCCAGGGATTTCCCTCTGCAGGTATGGGTATGCCGGGAATGAAAAGCGACCCCAAAACCAAAACAGTATGGGTGAAAGATGAAAAGATGATTCTACGGCCAAATATAATTAAAATCGGAGTTGACAATGGTTCAATTGTGGAAGTAATCTCAGGCCTTAAGGAAGGAGATGAAGTAATTGTCTCCATGGATAGTTCATCTGACAAATCCGCTGCAGCAAAAACTACTGACAGAGGACCAGGAGGTCCGTTTCCTTTCTAAGTCATTCCGCATAAATAAATCTAATGGTTAATATTATGAGTAATACGATAATTGAAATCTCAAATCTGCGGAAGGATTATCATATAGGTGAGGTTACAGTTCATGCCCTCAGGGGAGTTAATATGAAAATCGAAAAAGGAGAATTTGTAGCCATAATGGGAGTCAGCGGTTCGGGGAAGTCGACGATGCTTAATATACTAGGATGTCTGGATAAACCCACACATGGAGATTATTTTCTTGACGGAGTGGATGTTAAGACTATGGATAAAGATGAAACCGCAAGATTGCGCAATAAAAAGCTTGGTTTTGTTTTTCAGGCTTATAATCTACTGGCCAGAACCACGGCCATTGAAAATGTAGAACTTCCGCTTTTTTACAATTCTCTTATAAAGTCCAGAGAACGCAAAGAGCTGGCACTGAATGCTCTCGAGGCTGTAGGTCTCAAAGACAGGATGCATCATATGCCGAATCAACTTTCAGGTGGACAGCAGCAGCGCGTGGCAATCGCCAGGTCGCTGGTCAATAATCCTGTTCTGATACTGGCTGATGAACCTACCGGAAACCTCGATACAAGAACTTCTTTTGAAATAATGGAGTTGTTTCAGGATCTTAATGAAAAGGGGAGAACTATTGTTTATGTAACTCATGAACTCGACATTGCCAGGTTTGCAACACGGAATATCATATTCAGGGATGGGAAGATCCAGCGTGAGAATATTGTAACGGACAGGTTGTATGCAATAGAAATGCTGAAGAGCCTTCCTGTTGAGGTATATGACGAAAACGAATTAAATTAACAAATTATGCACTACGCAAATTTATTCAGAATAGCCATTAGGGCCCTTGTCAGAAACAAGCTGAGAGCATTTCTGACGATGCTTGGAATTATTATAGGTGTAGCTTCAGTTATTGCGATGCTTGCAATTGGTGAAGGATCGAAAGCAAACATTCGTAAGCAGATGTCAAGCATGGGCACAAACATGGTGATGGTAATGCCCAATTTTCAGCGAAGAGGAGGAGTGAGTCTGGGTGCCTCAAGCTCAATGGCGCTTAAGTATAGCGATGTTGAAGCGATCAGGAACGATGATGTCTCGGTTTCAGGTGTCTCACCCGAAGTAAGAGCGAGCGGACAGGTTATTTATAGTAATCAGAATACACAGACAACTATATATGGTGTAAGTGAAGAATATCTTAAAATAAAAAAGCTTGAAATTAATAATGGCCGGATTTTTAACTCAACAGAATTAAAAGGGATGTCCAAGGTATGTATTCTGGGACAGACGGTTGTTAAGAATCTGTTTGGAGCGGGAGCTGATCCCATAGGACTTTCAATCCGTATACAAAAACTGCCATTTCTGGTAATAGGAGTTCTGAAAAATAAAGGAGAGAGTGGAATGGGACAGGATCAGGATGACCTTATACTTGCTCCATATACTACAGTTCAGAGGCGTCTTGCCGCAATAGATTATATTAATGGTATTTATGCATCAGCAATTACTGAAGAAAAAAGTGCAAGGGCAATTACTGAAATAACTGAAACACTTCGCAGAACACATAAACTTAAGGAATCGGCTGAAAATGATTTCAGGGTGATGTCACAGTCTGAACTTATTGCCACTGTATCTTCGATAACTGATATGCTGACAATACTGCTGGGAGCTATCGCAGGTATTTCCCTGCTGGTAGGAGGGATTGGTATTATGAACATTATGTTTGTTTCTGTCACTGAGCGTACACGTGAGATCGGGCTCAGAATGTCGATTGGGGGCCGGGGGAAGGATATCCTTAAACAGTTCCTTGTTGAATCTATTCTCCTGAGCATTCTTGGAGGATCAGTTGGAGTAATATTTGGTTATCTTATTGCCAGAGGAGCAGGATCGTTAATGAAAATTGTTCCAATTGTACAGGTACAGACAGTCATTCTGGCCTTCACAGTATGTTTTGCGATAGGAGTTTTCTTCGGATGGTACCCGGCACGAAAAGCTGCAAATCTTAATCCGATTGATGCCCTCAGATATGAGTAAAAGATCACCGCAAAAGTAAAAATGATTCTTTTGCAGAAGATTAAATGTAATTTGTTATACTTTTAACTCCATGAAAAACTATTTCACTGGAAATAAGATCAAAATATTGCTTCACCTGCTTGCCTGGGTAATTATTCTCGGTATTCCCCTCTATTTTTTCAAGAGATGGGAAGTTGGTAACGATTTTATGTGGGCCTACTATATCGGAAATTTAATCAACGGGATAATATTTTATTCAAATTATCTGGTACTGGTTCCAAGATTCTTTTTTGCGAGCAGGAAACTTAAATATTATTTGTCGGTAATTATCTTACTAATTTTCTTATACTTTGTCTCTGACAGATCAAATGAAGTCATTTTTAAATATGTTCCTGGACGAAATAATACTGAAGAAATAAATAAACCAAAAGAAAAGGGATCAGAGGTGGGGCCACCTAAGCCGGATGATCAATTTGGTCGCCCGCCTTTCCGTGAAATGCATTTGTTCAATTATATTTTTACTTCTTTGTTTCTTGTCTTTTTCTCAGTTGGTATGCGGGTTCTTGAACGTCATTCACAAACCGAAAAGCTGCAAAAAGAGCTTGAGAAGGAAAAGCTTAATTCTGAACTGGCATTTCTGAAAAACCAGATCAGTCCTCATTTTTTCTTTAATACTCTGAATAATATCTATTCGTTAATAAGCATCAATGCTGAGGATTCTCAGAAAGCTGTACTAAGGCTTTCGAAACTGATGAGATACCTGTTATACGATTCCGAACATGGAGACACAAAGCTGAGCAATGAGATTGATTTTATGAATAACTATATTGATCTTATGAAACTCAGGATGAACAACAAGATCAGTCTGACAGTAACATTCCCCGAAAAGTATGAGGATATAAATATTCCGCCCCTGATTTTTATTCCTTTTATTGAAAATGCCTTCAAACATGGTATAAGCTACAGGGAAAAGTCTTTTATTGAAATCAGTATGACCACGATAAATAAATCTGTTGTATTCAGATGTGCAAACAGCATTGTGAAGAATAGGGAGACAGATGAATCTGAGCATTCAGGTATCGGTCTGGAAAATGTTACCAAGAGGCTGAATCTGCTGTTTCCAGGAAAACATGAAATGAAGATAAACAGGTCGGATAAAGAATTTGAAGTACTTCTTCAGATTAATTTTGCGTGATGATTGCAACTATTGCAATAGATGATGAACCTCTTGCCCTGCAGCTTGTTACGGGGTATATTGAAAAAACTCCCGGTTTAAAACTCATAGGGAAGTTCGATAATCCCCTTGATGCAGCCGAATTTCTGGCTGAGAGCAGGGTGGATCTTATTTTTGTTGATATTCAGATGCCGGATCTGTCGGGTATTGAGTTTACCAGGTTAATGGAAAAAGGGCCTAAGGTAATTTTTACAACTGCATTCGAAAAGTATGCATTAGAGGGTTACAAGCTTGAGATAGTAGACTATTTATTGAAGCCATTCAGCTACGAAGAGTTTTTAGCAGCCGTGCAAAAAGTTCAGAAGTTGCTCCGTCTTGAACAGAAAACCCCTGCGAGAGTGGATGTCAATAATGAATTTCTGTTTCTCAAATCAGATTATAAGATCAAAAGAATAAATTTTAATGATATTCTTTATATTGAGGGACTAAAGGACTATGTAAAAGTATATACCCAGAATTCTTTGAAGCCAGTTCTTTCCCTTACTTCACTGAAACTTCTTGAATCGAAACTTCCTGAGAATAAATTTATGCGGGTCCACCGGTCTTTCATTATCAATCTGGAAAAAATAGATACGATTGAACGCAGCAGGATTGTATTCGGGAAGGAATATATTCCAATCAGCGACCAGTATAAGGCAAAATTTCAGGAATTCCTCGATAAAAACTTTATTTGATTTTTATAAAAATGGAGATTCACAAACTCTAATTCTCTTTTTTGTGTCAAATCGGATTCAATCCATAAAATCTTTATTTCTGTCGGTGAATTCGAGTAATCTATATATATTATTTTCATAGATTGGAGGAAATGAATAGATTTAGGAGTGAAAAACACAATGATGTTTAATCTTTAAATACACATTAAAATGAAAAATTCTTCAAATTCAGATCAGAGACTTTTGAAAAAAGTCAATCCATTTATGCTTATTGGCCTGGCCTTGCTTTTTACTGCACAGCTATCAGCTCAGACAGGCGCAGTTAATTTCTCAGGGAGCTGGGCTTTAAATGAATCAAAAAGTAAGTTCGGAGATGCTCAATTCCGTATGGCTGCATCGATTCTGACGGTTAAACAGGAAGGGAACAACCTTTCTATTGACAGGACTTTGAGCACTCCCGATGGGCAGGAGATGAAAATGACGGGTAAATACACAATGGATGGAAAGGAATGTGAGAATTCCGGTTTTATGGAGTCAAAAACAAAATCAACCGTTAAATGGTCGGCCGACAATAAATCAATAACCATTGCTTCCTCAACCGTGTTCAATATGAACGGAGATAACATGGAGATGAAAGCTACAGAAATCTGGACTTTAGACGGAGACAAAATACTGAAGATTGAAACATCAAATACAATGCCTGACGGAGAAATGAAAACATCACTTGTTTATGATAAAAAATAAGGAACTTATATAAGTATCTTTAAGATTAATTTGGAAGTTATACTGTAAGAGCCTGTCTTAAAAGCCCTTTGTGACCTTAGTGATGGCATTTGTTAGCCCAGGATCATTTTATAGCCTATACCATGTACGGTCAGAATAATCTTAGGATTGTTAGGATCAACTTCGATTTTCTGTCGCAGTCTAAGGATAAAATTATCTACCGTTCGGGTTGAAATATCAAATTCAATACCCCATACATCGCTCATGAGATCATCGCGTTGAATAATTTTACCTGCATTCATATACAGGTAATGTAATATTCCAAATTCTTTGTATGACATTTTGATTTCATTAGTTCCCTCAAGAGCCTGGTAACTTTTGAAATTAACTTTAATATTCCCTATCCGTATAAATTCTGGTTCAACACTTCCTTCTTTTCCAATTGGAGAACGACGCAAAATTGTCTTAATCCTTGCAAGTAACTCCCTCAGGCTAAATGGTTTTGTAATATAATCATCGGCTCCTAGCTCGAGCCCCAATACCTTATCTATCTCCTCACCCTTGGCTGTCAGCAGGATGATAGGGGTATTTACACCTTCTTTTCTGACAGTTTTACAAATATCAAAACCAGAGATCTGCGGTAGCATTATATCGAGTAAAATGAGATCATATTTGTTTTGCAGAATTTTCTGCAGTCCCGAACCTCCTTCAATAGCTGTCTCCACCTCATATCCTTCGAATTCGAGGTTGTCTTTCAGACCGTTTACCATATTGAGTTCGTCTTCAACAATCAGTATTTTCTTCATAATTGATTATTTTGTTTAATCGGGAATGAAAGCCTGAACAGAGATCCTGATCCGGGGGCACTTTTAACATTGATCTTTCCATTATGGGCATCCACAATATGTTTTACAATTGCCAGTCCCAGTCCCGACCCCTTAACTTTATTAGCCAGGTTAGTTTCAGTAACACGATAGAATTTATCGAAAATATACTTCTGGTTTTTTTCTGAGATTCCCAGACCATGATCCTCTACTTCAATATAAACATACCTGTCATCCCTGCCAGTTCTGACTTGGATTTCTTTATTCGAGGGGCTGTATTTCATAGCATTATCCACAAGATTCACGAACGCATCTGTTACTGCCTCCCTGTCAGTCATGACTTGAGGCAGGTCTTTATCAGGTTCGAAGGAATAATCAAATCCTTTGGTCTCTATCGAGTAACGGAAAGTAAGAGCTGCATTTTCAACTACTTCATTAAGATTGGTCTCATTCAGGAAATATTTCCTTTTATTGCCATCTATCTGAGAAAAATTGAGGATTCTGTTCACTATACCCGAGAGACGGGTTGTCTCATTCAAAATAATTGTATAATACTCCTTAATTTTACCTGCATTTTTTACTCTTCCCATTTCGAGTGTCTCAATATACATTGTTATCAGAGCAAGGGGAGTACGGATTTCATGCGAAACATTCGACACAAAGTCATTCTTCAGCTGTGACAATTCAACCTGTTTTTTAACATTTCTGAATATAATCCATGCCCCGGAAAGCAATATAATATCCATTAATCCAATAATTATCAGGTTTCGCTTAACACGTTCCTTTGTAAGATCTGCAATGGTAATATCTTTCAGTTCAATACCCATAAGATAGTTTGTGAACAACCAGAATGGTTCTCTATCAGTTATTCTACGGGAACTGGATTTTTTCATTGCCGTATAGAAAGGCAAATCCTCTCCGGAACGATAGGCAGCTATATCAAATTTCCCTTTAGCAATTTCCTGGATCTTTGGATCAAGTACCTGGCTTATGAATTTTTCAGGGTCAATTACGAGAATATTTATAACCTCTTTCTCGTTCGAATGAGTCAGATATACTATCCATTGAGTATTTTTGCTGGTATTCCCGATTGGCTCAATCTTGCGATATCCATTAGCCATGTAAGTTTGTAATTGTTTGATAGTTTTGGAGTTATTGGCAAGATAAGTTTCCATCTCATTATTAAGAGAGTTGCTGTTGAATGAACCCGGAATAGTAGATAGCTTTTCCTGCTTATTATCGAATTGCACAACGCATATCAAGGCAGGCATTTCATTAATAATCTTCGACAAAACATTTCCTGAATCGGGCTTGAAATTGTTTGTGCTGTTTTCAATCCTGCTTGCAAAGTTACTGATAATATCGTCGGAATATTGATTTATTGAAAATAGGATGGCGTCGAGCTGATTCTTGTAGATATCCTGAATTACTTTTTCATTTTGCCTGTAATTTCCAATTTCAAATACGGAAAAAATAAGTACCGGTACAACAATAATAGCTATAATAAGTAAACTGACTTTTCTCAGTGAGGAGCTCATTGGAAGATATTTTCTTTAAATATAGAAAAAAATTTCCCGCAGATTACGCTGATGGGCACAGATCAGAATTCAGATATCTGCGAAAATCAGCGCTTCCGATAGATATCGGAACAGCGGGAAAGAAGAAAAGCTATCCTAATTGCCGTCTTTTTTAATTTTTCTCCAGTATTCAATGTATTTGGTTTGAGTAATAAGACCCACAGGTCCTTCATAGATTCCACCGTCACCACCAGTGTCCAGTACCCTGACAGCAATAACATATTTCTGATTCTTTTTAAGCAAACCATCAGGTATATAATATCCCCTGAATGCTTCCCATTCCTGTCCTGTGCTTGCTTCATCTCTGGATCTCGAGGGGAACGTGCCGGTTGATCCTATAAATATTCCGTTGATATATACCTGGTCGATGTCGTCTATTTTGCCCATCAGCAGAACCATCTTTTCATTTTCATCGGTTGTTTTGAATACAAATGATTTACGATACCATGCATATCCGTCATAATCTCTGTATCCCTGATCCTCCCATTTCCCGGGAACAAAAATTTCACTCCATCCGCTATCATCGAAATCTGATTCTTTACGCCTGAGATCGTCACCAGGTGAGAATTTCCATGTAGATTGAAGATTGACATCAAGACTTACTGCGGTTTTTCCACCATACAATCCTACGTCCCCACTAACAATTCCTCCTTCCCCCTCTGAATCATATACCTTTACTGCAATCAGGTTGGATCCATCAAAGTTAATGTACTCTGCAGGGATATAATATATACGTTCTGCATTATAGGCTGTATTGTAGTTTGGCGGGAAACTGCCGGTTGAACCGATTTTATTTCCATTCATATATACTTCATCCACATCATCGATATATCCCATATTTAAATACAGCATACGATCTTTAAGATTTGAAGGTATTGTAATATTCTTCCTGTAAAAAGCATAGCCGTTATATCCGTTAAAACCCTCCTCTTCCCAAGGGGAGGGTACTTTTATTGATTCCCAGCTACTGTCATTGAACTTTGGAGAAATCCACTCTTCATTCATCCCTATAGAAAACTGCCATTTGCCTTCCAGCCCCTTCAGCCGTACCAGGTTATCCTCACTTACGAAGGCCTTACCTGATGCACTCAGCAGCAATATTATCAATGAGATAAATAAAGTTCTTTTTTTATTTTTACTTAGAAGCGTTTTCATAATTAATCATTATTTGAATTATTATTTCCGAAAAACTTATCATACATATATTCCCAGAAGGAGTTGTATCCGTTGTTATTATGATGTTTGTTTTTGTATTTCCGTGCGTTTTCTGCAGACATAATGCCTATAGGACCTTCGTAAATACCGCCCAGTCCCTGCTCGTCATAGACTCTTACTGCAATTGTATTGGATCCAGTCCTGTTTAACAAGCCTTCCCTGATCTTATACGCTCTCGGCATAGTCCATTCCCATCCAGTGTATTGTACTCCCATCCACGACTTTTTTCTCAGATCATAAACGTTTCCGATATGTTCTCCATTCAGATAAACATCATCAATATCATCAATCTTTCCAACAGATAAATACAATTCTCCTTTATTGAAATCGTGCGGTAAAGAGAATTTAAGTCTGTACCATGCATATCCATCATAGTCTTCATATCCCTGGTTTTCCCAGGCGGAAGGCACATTGATTGTCTTCCAGTCTTCATCATTAAATTCGGCCGATTTCCAGGTTTTGTCATTCCCGGTCTGAAATTTCCACTTGCCGCTCAGGTTCAGATCGAGCAATTCATTATCCTCATCTACATAAATTCCTGTTGGTCCGTCTGTTATTCCACCACTGAGATATGAATCATAAACCCTTACTGAGATTACATTTTCTTCATTTCCTTTCAGAAGATCAGCAGGAACGATATACCTTCGGTCTCTGTCGTAGGCTGTTTTAAAATCAGGGGGAAACTTGCCGCTTCTTCCTATTTCCATGCCATTTAGATAAACAATATCAACATCGTCGATCTTGCCAAGAAGCAGGTAGATGGTGGTGTTGGATGGAATTTCCCTGACTCTGAAGGATTTCCTGTACCAGGCATACCCGTTGTAATCATTATATCCCTGGCTCTCCCATGGTTCAGGCACTGTAATCTGGTCCCAGCCGGAATCATCATATGAAGGGCTGGACCATTTGCTGTCGTCTCCAATAGAAAATTTCCAATTTCCCGAAAGAGAAACAATTTTTCGTAAATCTTCAGAATGGGCCGAAGCACCAAATATTACGAAGAATACGAAAAAGGTGAAAAACTTATAATGTTTTGTTTTCATGATTATGGTTTTCAATTTTATTATGCAATACAAAGTTGCCCCGTAATTGTCTGAACTCTGTCACAGCCAGGTAAAAGATTGTCATGAGATGTCATGGGATTGTAAAATTTTATCTCTGAAAGCCAGACCTCTCAGACTGACAAATCAGATATTAATTTTAATATCTCATTGATTTAATCATATTGCTTATTGAAAATAAGGGTACGTAGACTTAAAAAGCATAAAATAATCATAAATGCCCCTAAAAAAATGATGTAAGTGTTAAAAAAATACATAAATAATTTGAATTGCCCTCTAAAAAAACATATGTTTGCATAAAATATCTGTGTTTTAAGTGAATTTACGTTAAATTTTTTACTGATGAAAATTTTTGGAAAAAGATCCCTGTTAATTCTGCTTCTGCTGTTCATTGGCAGTGCAGGTCTATTTGCTGCTGACAATACCCATATTGATTCTGGCGCTACAGCATGGATGCTTACATCTACAGCGCTTGTACTGCTGATGATACCCGGATTGGCCATGTTTTATGGAGGACTGGTACGCTCAAAAAATGTGCTTGGCACGATAATGCATAGTTTTGTGGCAATGGGAATTATCAGTGTTTTATGGGTGATAGTAGGTTACAGCATGTGCTTCGGAAAGAACATTCTTGGAGGATGGTTCGGATGGGATTCCAATTATTTTTTCCTGAAAGGGATCGATACAAATATTTTAGATGCAGGTATACCTGAATATGTTTTTACAATGTTTCAGGGAAAGTTTGCAATTATAACTCCGGCGCTTATAGCCGGGGCGTTTGCTGAAAGAGTTAATTTTAAAGCTTATTGTTTCTTTATCGCAATCTGGAGTCTGCTGGTTTATAATCCTCTGTGTCATTGGGTTTGGTCTGCTGATGGCTTCCTGTTTCACCTTGGTGCAAAAGGAGCAATAGATTTTGCAGGAGGAACAGTTGTTCATATTTCAGCTGGAGTAAGCGGACTGGTCGCAGCTTTATATCTTGGAGCCCGCAGAGGATATCCTTACCAGGTGATCCGTCCTAACAATATGGTGATTACAATGTTAGGAGCAGGTCTTCTTTGGGTTGGATGGTTTGGTTTTAATGCTGGGAGCAGTGTTTCTTCAGGATTAAGCACAGCACAGGCTCTTACAGCTACCCAGGTAGCTGCAGCATCCGGCGCTCTTTCCTGGATCCTGATCGAAAGTTTTCACCAGGGAAAAGCTACTGCACTTGGATTTGCTTCCGGGATTCTTGCCGGATTAGTTGCAGTTACGCCTGCTGCAGGAGTGGTACAACCTTATGGGGCAATGATACTTGGAATTCTTGCTTCCTTAATTTGCTATATGGGTATACAGCTGAAAAACAAACTGGGATATGATGATAGTCTTGACGCATTTGGGATACATGGCATTGGAGGAATTGTAGGAGCACTTCTTCTTACATTCTTTATTCGTCCGTCGTGGATGCGAGATGCTGCATCAGTTTCTGGCGGACACTGGACTATCTGGAACCAGTTTGGAGTGCAGTCACTTGCTGTGACAATAGCAATCGTATACGCTGCGGCGATGACCTTCGTAATAATCTATTTTCTGAATAAGCTTATAAAGTTTAAATCTTCAGAGGACGATGAAATGGCAGGACTTGACAGGTCTTATCACGGGGAAAGAGGATATGGAATGTTAAATCCCAGTTAATCAGATAATCTTGTAATTACAATAAAATGAAATTAATAACAGCAATAATCAGGGAAGTTCAGCTCGACAAAGTTCGTGAGGCACTAATTGAAGCTGATATAAAAAGAATAACTGTAAGTCGCGTTTCAGGACATGGACAGCAGAGAATTGAGGAGATGTACAGAGGACAGATCATTGTTCCTGACCTGATCCCAAAGATCAGAATTGAAATCGGGGTCAATGACGCTTTTGTTGATATAACAGTTAATGCAATTCTAAAAGCTGCACGTACAAACGGAGCCGGAAATGTTGGCGATGGAAAAATCTTTATAACACCGCTGGAGGAATGCATAAGAATCCGGACAGGAGAGAGAGGCGGAACAGCAATCTGATTTAAACAGCCAGATATATTATACAACCCGGATTTATTCAGTCCGGGTTTTTTTGTCATTGATCCCTTCTCAGGTCATAAGCTTATCGCCTGATAATTCATATGTTAAATATCATTAATTCACTCATTTGCTTCCGGATTAATAGGAAAAAAATAAGATTTTATGTATATTTATAGTCTCTTATTCTTATTATCAATTTTAAACAATCAATTATTATGGGCAAGGAAAATCTTAACGGCAAAAACCCGAAGGGTAAAAGCCTTACCAGGCGGAGTTTTTTGGGTACCACAGCAACTGCAGCTGCAGCATTTACAATAATTCCGCGTTCAGTTTTGGGAGGCAGGGGTTATACGGCTCCAAGCGATACGATCAATGTTGCAGGTATTGGAGTCGGGAGCCAGGGAGGTGGCGATATTCAACAGCTTTGCACACCCGATGTTCCGATAGTAAGGCCACAAAGGAACTTTAACGGCACACCGATGACAAAAGAGCAGATCGCAGCCCAGGAAGCCAGGATGGCTGAAATGATGAAACGAAACCCACGTCCTGGCGGAGCTGCAAACACAAATGCAGCAGTTCAGATGGGCGCAGCAGGAAGTGGGAATCCTATCAAGCTTGCAAACATCTATGCTCTCTGCGATGTCGATCCCGATTATGCAGGGCATATAATCAAAGGATATCCAAAGGCAAAAATATATAGCGACTGGCGTGAACTGCTTGATAAGGAAAAGTCCATTGACGCCGTTGTGATTGGTACACCCGATCATAACCATGCAATGATTGCAGCTGCCTTCATGCGTGCTAAAAAGCACGTATACCTTGAAAAGCCAATGGCAAAAACAATATTCGAAGTCCGCAAACTTGCAAGTTTGGCAAAGGAGACCGGCGTGGTGACACAAATGGGAAACCAGGGCCATGCAACAGAGGGAACCAGGAAAACAGTTGAGTGGATTCAGTCAGGTGTAATTGGTCTTGTCAGAGAAGTTAATTTATCGACAAATCGTCCTATGGGATTCTGGCCTCAGGGCGATCTGAAAAGACCTGCAGGGATGCCCGTACCCAAAAACCTGAACTATGATATATGGTTAGGTCCGGCCCCAAATAAACCTTACAATCCTGAAACACTTCACTTCAACTGGAGAGGTTTGTGGGATTATGGAACAGGAGCAATGGGCGACATGGGCGCTCATATCTTTGATGCACCAATATGGGCTCTCAACCTTGGGATGCCTAATAAAATACAGGCTACAAGTTCGCCATACAGTACTGACTATATGCCACTTTGTGAGACTGTTACTTATGAGTTTCCAGCCCGGGGAAATATGCCAGCTGTGAAAGTTACCTGGTGCGATGGAGGATTGAGGCCACCGCGACCTGAAGGCCTTGAAGCAGGAAGGGCAGTCAAAGACGCCACATATTACGGCGACAAAGGGATAATTACCCATGGAAGCCATGGCGCAATGCCGGAACTTATCCCGGCTGATGCTAACTTTAAAGGTCCTGATGCATGGTTACCACGTACAGGAAATATTTTTGAGGACTGGATTGGAGCTATAAAAGATGGTAAAAAATCGTGCAATGATTTTTCCATTTCATCAAAACTGACTGAAATCATGCTTTTAACCAATATTGCGGTAAAACATCAGCTTGATAACATCACTCTTGAATATGATGCTGCCAATATGAAGATCACAAATCTGCCGGAAGCTAACAGTATGTTTCAGTATGAATACAGAACCGGCTGGAGCTTGTAGTTTTTGGAAGATAATTAATAAGTGCAAATATAAAAATGGGAATATGGAAAACAATAGCAAATCAAAAAGAAACCTCTCGAGACGTAAGTTCCTCGGGAGTACTGCCACTGTTGCTGCTTTTTCGTTAATGCCAATTAATTTATTCGGTAGGGGCACACAGGTTGCGAAAGAGGTACCCGGAACAAAACCAAACTCAAATTTTGGGGGTGTTCAGATCGGCACTATTACCTACAGCTGGCGCGATAAACCAGGTGGCGTCGAAAACATCATTAAGTATTGTACCGAAACCGGTATCAGTTCAATTGAATTGATGAGCAATGATGTGGAGGAATTTCTTGGTGCTCCAAAAAATCCGATGATGGGAATGTTCGGACCACCACCACCTCCTCCTCTTAAAGCTCCGGCTGGTAATCCTGCAGCTACTCCTCCGGCTGCCCCTCCACCTATGCAGCAACGTCCTGAACTAACAGCAGATCAGAAAGCTGCACTGGCAAAATACAATCAGGACATAAAAGCATGGCGGTTGGCATTGCCAATGTCAAAATTCGATGATGTCAGGAAAATGTTCGATAATGCCGGCATTAAAATTCATATTGTAAAATTTTCTCCAGCCAGATGGTCAGATGAAGAGATCGATTATGCATTCAATGCAGCTAAAGCTTTGGGAGCCAAAGGTGTAACTGAAGAACTTGGAATGGAAGCAGTTAAAAAACTCGCTCCTTTTGCTGAAAAACATGGCTTATTTGCTATATTCCATCAGCACATGCAATTTGCGACACCCGGGTTCAGTTATGATCCATTCATGGCTGTTTCACCAGCAGTTATGTTTAACTTTGACTCGGGACATTTTTTTGGTTCCACAGGAATACATCCAAATACTATTATCGAAAAGTATCACGATCGTATTGTAAGTGTACATATGAAGGATAAGACCGGTCCGAAGACTGATCCAGCCAACACAAACCAGGTTTGGGGACAGGGTGAAGCTCCGGTTGAAGATATACTTTTGCTGATAAAGAAGAATGGATGGCCAATCTTCTGTGACATTGAGCTGGAATATGAAGTGAAACCTTGGTCGAATTCCGTGAAGGAGGTTAAGACCTGTGTCCATTATGCTAGACAGATACTTGTCTAGTAAAATTGGCCGATAGTATATCGCCTGTTATAAAAATAGGTTTTATAGCTGAATGATTGTATCAAAGTATATTCAATAAAAATGAGTTACAGCTTCGTAACTCATTTTTCATTATTGTTTCAGTTACACCGCAAACTGTAGCTCAGTAAGTGTTTTATACAAACCATTTTCATGAGCAAGAAGTTCAAGATGAGTACCCTGTTCAATTATCGTTCCATTCTCAAGCACAATGATTTTGTCAGCATTACGTATTGTAGCAAGACGGTGTGCAATTACAACAGAGGTAC
>Ga0302206_1000388_pt1 | contig 17579 bp, 13 predicted proteins | sample II_Fen_E2_1_FD_194581 | JGI IMG/M metagenome (GOLD analysis project Ga0302206, IMG submission 194581) | Peat permafrost microbial communities from Stordalen Mire near Abisko, Sweden - II_Fen_E2_1 | ecosystem: Environmental > Terrestrial > Soil > Wetlands > Permafrost | place: Sweden: Abisko...
GCATTTGAACGGATCCTTTTGTAAGCAGTAAGTAGTCTTTCTTCAATAATCGCTTCAACTTTTTCAGACTTTTTATAAAGACCTTCTTCTTCTTTCTGAGTATCAGAGATAATCTCATCAAGTTCTGATTTTTTGTTTTCAAGATCGGTTTTGCGATCCGCCAGCGTTGCTTCAGAATCGCTGATAACCAGTTTCTTTTCATCAATCAGAAAATTGAATTCCTTTATCTTTTTATTGAACAACTCAATTTCCAGGTTTTGATATTCAATTTCTTTTGAAAGCGAATCAAATTCCCGGTTGTTTCTAACATTTTTTTGCTGCTCTTCGTATTTTTTTATCAGTGCTTCCGCATCAGTAATCTCATTATTCTTCTTGACAACCGATTTTTCGAGATTTTCTACTTCGTCCTTAAGATTACCTAATCTTGTCTCAAGTCCGGCTATCTCATCTTCCAGATCCTGTACCTCAAGGGGCAATTCACCTCTAAGAGTTTTAATTTTATCTATCTCTGAATCAACCAATTGTAAACCATACAATGCTCTTAATCTTTCTTCTACAGAAATTTCAGATTCATGTGATTTTGCTTTTTCCATTTTTAAAAATAATTTATCGGATTCGTATTTGTTTCTGAAAACCGGACTGCAAATTTAGGGAATTTTTTAATAATTAGGTCTTTTAAAATTTCTTGTGAGAATTTTTCAGTTTCAAAGTGCCCCGCATCCACGAGAAGTAACTTATTCTCTGTTTTAAAAAAATCATGATATTTAATGTCCGCAGTTAAAAATGCGTCAGCTCCGGAACTAATTGCAAAGTTGAGAAGAGAGGAGCCCGATCCGCCACAGAGAGCTACTTTGCTTACAAATCGACCTGTCAGCTTTGAATATCTTATACCACTGGCACCAAAAACCGAAGAAACCAGTTTCAGAAAATCATCCTCTGAAACCGGTTCATGAAATTTTCCGACGCATCCCAGACCCATTTCAATATTGCTGTTTTCAAGAGCAAACAGATCATAGGCGACCTCTTCATATGGATGAGCCTCCAAAAGAGCTCTTGTCACGTTATCTTGAAGATGAGAAAAAAGTATCGTTTCAAACCGCAACTCTTTCTCAAAATGGATCTTACCTTTTTCACCCCGGAATGGTTTTGATTTATTATTGCCTCTGAAGCTGCCGGTACCTGAAACTGTGAAGCCGCATTGATCATAATTGCCTATCACTCCTGCACCTGCTTCAAACAGTGCATTTCTTACTATTTCAAGATGAGACTCGGGGATGTAAGTAACAAGTTTTAATAACCTTTTCTGTGAAGGAGATAATACACTTATGTCTTCCAGATACATCTTTTCAGCCATTTTACGACTCACTCCGTTGTTTATGATGTCAAGGTTGGTGTGAGCAGAGTAAATAGCTATATCATTCTTAACTGCATTATAAATAATCCTTTCTGTAAATGATTTACCCGAAAGGCTTTTAATGCCATTAAAGATCAGGGGGTGATGTGAGACCACCAGATCACATTTATCTGCAATAGCTTCATCGAGAACCTCTTCTGTAACATCGAGTGAGATCATCGCCGAAGTAATCTCCTTTTCGGGTGAGCCTACCTGAAGTCCTGCATTATCATAATTTTCCTGAAAAGACAGGGGAATTGCTGAATCGAGATATGATGTAAGATCTTTGAGTTTCATATTTGTTTTTCTCTGTGCAACTCTGTATATACTCTGTGTAACTCTGTGTCAGTTCTTCATTTTCTGTTACACAGAGAGCACAGAGAAGACACAGAGGACCACAGAGTTAATTTAAATATTATCTCTTATGTCGAGAAGTATTGATTTTATTTTCTGAAGTGATTCGTTGATCTCATATTTATAATCTGTATCGTCCCATTTTTCTGACAACCGTTTTTTAGCACCTGAAAGAGTCATCCCTTCATCTTTTACAAGGTGATGTATTATTCTCAGATTTTTAATATCTGTGGGAGTAAAAAGTCTGTTGCCTTTTTTGTTTTTCATGGGTTTGAGAATATCGAACTCATTTTCCCAGAAACGTACCGTAGAGATTGGCACTTCAAGCATTTCAGCTACTTCCCCTATCGAATAATAAAGCTTTTCAACTTTCTTTTCTTTGTATGGCATATCGACTGTTTATTGGAGATTACACCAACCCGGCAATATTTAATTTACTAATAACAACTTTATCAGTACTTAAGTAATTAATGAGCAGAAAGAATCCTAATCAAAAGACTGCCCTGTTTTGGATGCAATCTCAACCATCCGTTCATAATCTGCAGCGGTAAGATCTTCGAAATAATAATTAACAGGATCCACATTTACACCATTCAGTTTGATCTCATAATGAAGATGGTTGGCAACAGATGTCCCGGTACTCCCAACAAAACCTATAATATCTCCTCTCTGGACTTTCTGTCCTACTTTGACATTAAAATTGCTAAGGTGAGCATATATGCTGGAATAGCCGAAACCATGATCAATAATTATATGTTTACCCAGACCGCGTTGCGCCGAGAGTACTGCCACTACGGTGCCATTTCCTGAGGCATAGACATCAGTTCCTAAAGGAGCGGTGAAATCCATCCCATAGTGAAATTTACTGATCTTATAAATCGGATGAATCCTCCAGCCAAAACCAGAAGCCGTGCGTGTGAGATCTTTATTGGAAATTGGAATAATTGCAGGAATTGATTTAAGCATTTCTTCCTTATGGACAGCCAGTTTAATAAGGTCGTCGAATGATTTCGACTGAACATAAATCTTCTTTCTTATTTTATCGAGCCGGCTTGCAGTTTCAATAACAAGATTTGAATTATTATAACCTTCGAGTGCTTCATATCTGTTCACCCCTCCCATGCCTCCTTCCCTTAATGTAGAGGGGATTGGTTCGGCCTCAAAAATGGTTCTGTAAAGATTATCATCAGTCTTCTGAAGATCTTCCAGTACATTCTCGACATTTGCCATTTCCCTGTGAATCAAATCATACTGAATAGTCATCTGCTGGACTTCCCTTTTTAGGGCCTTTTCCTTGGGAGAATCGAAAAAAGCAGCAAAAATGACCCAGTAAATCAACGCAATAAAGACTGACCCGATAAAATAGGCCAGAAACCTGAGCAGCAATGTCTTGATGCCAAGTCTGATTTTGTCAAAACTCAGAGAATCGGGATTAAACTTGTATTTTGTCGGTGGCATAACATTACAAAGATAATCAATTCTAAAAAAATAAGAAATTCACCGGGTAATTTGAATATCTGGAAGAATTGAAATTTATCTGAGATTATCTCAACTTTGATTTGGACTCGAAAGCCTGGATCATCTCAGAATATTCATCTGAATTGACGTCGTTGTTAAAGAAATTGATCGGATTCTTATGTTCTCCAAGTTTTTCAACCTGGTAATGAAGATGTGGTCCGGAAGATAAGCCGCTGCTACCACTGATTCCAATAAGATCGCCTCTTTTTACATTCTGTCCGGTAACAACTTTAATATCGCTAAGATGACCATAAACAGACTGGAGTCCATAGCCATGATCAATGACAATACAGTTTCCAAACCCACCCGAGTTCCATCCTGATTCTACAACGGAACCATCACCAGTAGCATATACCCTGGTACCATAAGGCACTTCAAAATCCTGTCCATAATGTGGTCGTGGGGTTCCTAAAACAGGATGTATTGCCCTGAAACCGAATTTATCGCCTAATCTGAATTCAACACTGACAGGGCTGATCGCTGGCATATGATCCATTTCCCTTTTCCATTCTGCAGACATTTCTGCAATAGAATTAAAGGATTCCTTCTGAACCTGCGCCCTTACTTTTATCTCATCAATTTTTGATTTGTATTCAACAAGCAGATCAGAGTTCAGATAACCTTTAAGATCGTTGTATCTGTCAACACCTCCGTATCCTGCCTTTCTATATGATTCCGGAACACTATCCATATCAAGAATCGGACGATATCGTCTGTCATCAGAGAGCCTTAGACTATTAAGGGATGCTATAGAATTATCCAGCTCTCTCCCGATCAGTGAATACTGAAGTTTCATGTTTTCAATCTGCTGGGAAAGAAGCTTTTCCTTGGGAGAACCGAATACATTTTCAAAAAAAGTACCATATAGTGTTGCTATAAATAGCGATCCCCCAAACCAAAAAAGAATATGCAGCAGCTTCTTCTTCCAGGGCAGCCTGATCCGCTTAAACTGCAGATCGGACAGATCAAGAAAATATTTATGGTTTCGTGACAATAGGCAGTAGATTTTCTAAAATATATCTTGCTATTTCACAAATCTAATGCAAATAAATTAATTTTACAAGCCTAAAATTGATGTATGCTAATTTAACACAATTCTAAATAAGATGAAGGCACAGGAACTGAGGCAGTTGTATTTGAAGTTTTTTGAAGAGAGAGGTCATCGGATAGTACCTTCAGCTCCTATGGTTGTTAAAAATGACCCTACTCTTATGTTCACCAATGCCGGGATGAACCAGTTCAAAGATATTTTCCTGGGGAACCAATTGGCAGTGAATAAACGAGTTGCTGACTCACAGAAATGTCTTAGAGTATCAGGAAAACATAATGATCTGGAAGAGGTTGGATATGATACTTACCATCATACTATGTTCGAAATGCTTGGCAACTGGTCGTTTGCTGACTATTTTAAAAATGACGCAATCAACTGGGCATGGGAATTGCTTACTGAAAAACTGGGGATCGAAAAAGATCGGTTATATGTCACTGTTTTTGAAGGGGATGAATCAGAACATCTTGAACCAGATCAGGAATCGTTTGATTGCTGGAAACAGAACATTGATAAAAATCGTATACTAAACGGATCGAAAAAAGATAATTTCTGGGAGATGGGTGAAACAGGTCCGTGTGGCCCCTGTTCAGAAATACATGTAGATATCAGGGATGACAAAGAAAGGAAGAAGGTTCCTGGACATCAACTTGTTAATAAAGGACATCCGCTGGTCATAGAGATATGGAACTTAGTTTTTATCCAGTATAACCGTAAAGCCGATGGTTCTTTAGAAACCTTGCCCAATAAACATGTAGATACAGGAATGGGATTTGAAAGACTTTGCATGGTGGTCCAGGGGAAAAAATCGAATTATGATACTGATATTTTCCAGGATGTTATTAAAGAAATCTCTTCAATTACCGGCAAGGCCTATGGAGTTAATGCTAAATGGGATGTCGCCCTTCGCGTAGTTGCAGATCATCTTAGAGCTGTTTCATTCTCAATAGCTGACGGCCAGCTTCCTTCAAACAATAAGGCAGGTTATGTGATAAGAAGAATACTTCGCCGCGCAGTAAGATATGGCTATAATAATCTGGGTATAGAGGAACCTTTTATCTATAAGCTCGTTCCTGTTCTTGCAAAAACCATGGGAAACCAGTATCCTGAACTCATTTCTGGAAAAGAGCAGATCTCAAAAATAATATTTGAAGAAGAGACTGCTTTCCTTAAAACCCTTGGCAAAGGTTTAAAAATGATGGAAAAGATGATAAGCGATCTGCGAACGGACCATAAAAATGTGCTCCCCGGGAAAATAGCTTTCGAGATGTACGATACTTTCGGATTTCCAGTTGATCTTACACAACTTATTCTGAAAGAGAATGATATGCATCTCGATCTGCAAGGCTTTGAAGAAGAGATGAAAAACCAGAAAGACCGTTCCCGCGAAGATGCCTCTGTTGAAGCAGCTGACTGGACAGTTTTAAAGGAAATTGAAGGAACTGAATTCACCGGTTACGGAAAGACAGAAGATGAGGTGCTCATTACTAAATACCGAAGTGTCAAAGTCAAAGGAAAACAGAATTGGCAGCTTGTTTTTAATAAAACACCCTTCTACGCTGAATCCGGAGGTCAGGTTGGGGATAGCGGCTTTATTTCTTCAGGAATAGAACGAATTGCTATTACAGATACTATTAAAGAGAATAATCTTACAATTCATTTATCAACCAAATTACCTACAGACCCTGCAGCTGTTTTCAAGGCAATAATAAATCGTGAAAAACGTCTGATGACTGCAAATAATCATACCGCTACTCACCTGCTTCATTTTGCTTTGCGTTCTGTTCTTGGAATACACGTGGAACAGAAAGGGTCACTTGTGACTCCAGATCACCTTCGGTTTGACTTCAGTCATTTCAGCAAGGTGAGTAAAGAGGAATTATCAAAGGTTGAAGCAATGGCGAACGAGATGGTAAGGGCCAATTATATAAGTATGATATCTGAAGGCGTTTCAATGGAAAAAGCCAAATCTATGGGCGCCATGGCTCTTTTCGGTGAAAAATATGGCGATCGGGTCAGAGTTGTTGAATTCGGAAAATCTGTAGAACTATGCGGGGGAACACATGTTGAAGCTACCGGAAATATCGGAATAGTGAAAATTGTATCAGAAGGAGCCATTGCTGCCGGTATAAGAAGAATTGAAGCTGTAACTGCCTCAAAAGCTGAGGAATATATCAACGAAAGGTTGAAGATTGTTGATGAACTTGCAACAACTCTTAAAAGTACAGGCAGCTTAACTGAAAGTGTTGAAAGATTGATGGCCGAGAATAATTCACTTAAAAAAAGTGTTGAGAAATTCCAGGTTCAATCAACAACCCTCAGGTTGAAAGAGCTGCAGGACAAAGCCATCAAAATCAACGATATAGTATTCATTGCCGGTCAGATTGAGAGCGAATCAGCTGATGTACTTAAGAACATTGTTTATCAGTTTAGAACTTCTTCGTATAATACTGTTTTGGTTATCGGATCAGAGATTAGTGGAAAAGCCACCATAGTTATAGCGGTCAGTGACGATCTGGTTAATCTGAAGAACATTAATGCCGTTTCAATTATTAAGGAAATTGCAGGCGAAATTAACGGTGGCGGAGGAGGACAGCCTTTTCTGGCTACTGCCGGAGGGAAGAAGCCCGCAGGGATACCCCTTGCGATAGTAAAAGCTGCAAAATTCCTGAAAGATTACTTTAACTAGCTTGGTGAGGATCCTCACTTTTAACAACTGTTTCTTTTTCACGTTGACTCCTGAATTATAAAATATTTAGCCCATTCTTTTGTCGATATTCAGAACAGGTATCCTATCCGATTCGAAATATATTTTAAAACATGTTTTTATAATATGCTGTATATATGCATTATATAATCATTTTTAAATTTAGCCTGGATCATCATTAGAATATGTTCGAAAAAAATCATTAGACTTGTCAACTGATTAAATTAAAACCATGATGGAAGTAAAAAGAACTTTTGACCTAGTTCAGTGGACTCATGAAAAATATCCTAGACCGGACATGTTCTGTGGAAAACAGGATAATACCTGGATTAAATATTCATCTGAAGATGCTCTTAATAACATAAACTGGGTCTCATATGGTCTTATGTCGATGGGATTCAAAAGGGGAGACAAAATTGCTACAATTACCGGCAATAAACCTGAGTGGAATTTTGCAGACATGGGTATTGCACAGGCCGGAATGATACATGTGCCAATCTACCCTACTATAGGGAATGACGAATATACGTTCATACTTAACCATTCTGATGTAAAAGCAATTATTGTCGGAAATAAGTCCATCTATAATAAGGTAAGTCCTATAGCTGAAAAAATTAAGGGGATCTCAGCAATTTTTTCTTTTGATCCGATCGAAACAGTGAGGTCTTTCAGTGAGATTATTGAGGAAGGAAAGAGAAGTCAGGAAAAATATAAAGCAGAGCTTGAAGAAATAAAAGAGAGCATAAAACCCGAAGATCTTGTAACAATAATTTATACTTCCGGTACAACAGGAGATTCAAAAGGCGTTATGCTGAATCATAACAACCTTATTTCAAATGTCATTGAAACTTCAAAGGCGCACCACCTTGGTTATGGAAACAGATCAATAAGCTTTCTCCCGCTTTGCCATGTGCTTGAACGAATGCTAAACTATCACTACCAATACAAGGGGATAAGCGTTTATTATGTTGAGAATATGGGAACTGTGGGTGAGGTAGTTAAGGAAGTTAAACCTCATATTTTTGCAACCGTACCCCGGCTTCTTGAAAAAATCTATGACAATATCATCGGAAAAGGCAAGAGCCTGTCATGGGTAAAGAGGAAGATCTTCTTCTGGGCTGTAAAACTCGGACTGAAATTCAGACTCAAAGGGAATAGTGGTTTTTATAAATTCAGGCTGAAGATTGCGCGAAAACTTATTTTCAGTAAATGGAGAGAAGCACTGGGTAATGAGATAGTAGTTATTGTTTCCGGGGGAGCTGCTCTGCAGTCAAGACTTGAAAGAATATTCTGGGCGGCAGGAATTCCAATAATTCAGGGGTATGGATTAACTGAAACATCTCCTGTAATTTCAGTTAATCCGCTGAGAATAGATGAAATCAAGTTTGAGACTGTCGGTCCTATCCTAAAGGATATCAATGTTAAAATAGCAGATGATGGCGAGATACTTTCGAAAGGGCCAAATCTGATGATGGGTTATTACAAAGCACCTCAGATGACAGCTGAAGTAATTGATGAAGAAGGATATTTTCACACAGGTGATATCGGAATAATGGAGGATAATAAATTTCTCAGAATCACCGACAGAAAGAAAGAAATATTCAAGCTTTCAGCAGGAAAATATATTGCACCACAACCAATTGAAAACAGGCTCAAGGAATCATTTTTCATAGAGCAGGCTATGGTAATAGGGGAAAACGAGAAATTTGCAAGTGCACTTATCTCACCTAATTTCTCCTATCTTCATGACTGGTGCTCACTTCATAAAATTCAATTCAGAGATAACGGAGAACTTATAGAAATACCTGAGGTAATTGATCGCTTTTCAAGGGAGATCAAGGAAATAAACAGCACTATGGGAGAACACGAACAGATTAAAAGATTCAGGCTTGTAACTGAAGAATGGTCACCCCAGAGCGGAGAACTGTCACCAACACTGAAACTGAAAAGAAACCTCCTTACAGAACATTATAAAAACGTCATTGCCGATATTTATTCGCGCAGCGACTCTGATATTAATGTTATCGGACGAATAAAAAATGGCATTAATGGTTTGCTAAAAAACCTGCCTAAATTCTAGCATCTTTTTTATAACCACAAAGATCACAAAGTGAAGAATGCACAAAGGTCACAATGAGTCCAGGCATTAATAAAAGATTCTATCTTTAATTTCAACAAAAAAGGCAGAATGCATGGTGAATAATAACTTTGTGTTCTTTGTGCCTACTTTGTGTTCTTCGTGGTTAATGGATTTTATTCCTAAAATTCAGTGCTATCGTATATCACACCAATATTTTTGTAATTTTGGATCTTTCAAATAAGTGATGAGAAAATACATTTCCGAAAGCCAACTTATTATTGTGCCAGCTATGTTGCTGCTACTGATTTCATGCACTCCAGGATCGTGTTTTGAGGAAACAGAATCGTATGTAAAAGCATCGTTTTATGATAATGTCTCAAAAACACTTCATACTCCTGATAGTCTGACTCTTTACGGACTGAGCAATGATTCAATGATTTATAATAAAACAACAAGTATCCAACCTGCCCTGATACCACTGAATTCCTCAACAGAAAGTTGCACATTTGTAATAGGCATAAATGGTGCATCCGATACTGTTGAATTCCAATATAACAGCTTCCCTCATCTTATTTCAAAGGAATGCGGTTATACTTTTTATCATCATCTTGACACCGTTTTATTTAAAAATCATGCCATAAAGGGTGTTTATATATCTAACAAGACCATAACAAATCTCAATGTGGAGAACATTCGCATATTTTATTAGTCTTCTGGTTATTCTTGCGTTCAGTCAGATTCAGGTCCAGGCCCAGGATACCATTCCCATACCTCTTAAGATAAATATTGGACTCGAAGTATCTGGTCCTGTAACCTATTATACAAATAAGAATATTTTGAACGCTGAGGGGTATATTTCTGTTGATCTTAATGAAAAACGATCTGTAATTCTTGATGCCGGCTATCTCAATTATAAGTACAGCCAATATAATTACAGTTATTTGAATAAAGGCAGTTTTGTCCGTATAGGTATGGATTTTAATCTCCTGAAACCTGATAAATCACAGGGCAGGTATTGGGCAGGTATTGGGTTAAGATATGGCTTCAGCCTTTTTAACTCTGAAGTCCCGATTTTTGCAAAGCTTAATTATTGGGGCACAACAGTCTCATCAATCTCTGCAAAGACAGACTGGGCACATTTTGTTGAGGTATCTCCAGGTGTCAGGGCAGAAATATTCAATCACTTAAGTATTGGATGGTCAGCAAGTTTAAGAATGTTGATTCATACAAGCACAGGGAAAGACCTTTTGCCAATATACTTTCCTGGCTTTGGTAACGGTACAAAAAGAGTCAGTACAGCTCTTAACTACTTTATAGTCTGGAATATTCCTTATAAAAAGATAAAGGTAATACTTAAAAAAGAGGTTAAGGAAGATACTGAGGATAACGGCGATATCAATAATAATGGCACTAATAATACTAACAGCGACAAACAGCAGGGGACCGGGATCAGACAGTAGATCATAGTAGAGCCCCCCCCTAAAGAATGACTAAAACTCAATATCAAGAAAATTACTCTTAAAAAAAATCGAGTATTAATCCCGCCTAAGCGGGATAAGGGGGGCAATAAATAGGCAAAGACGCATAGATCAACTTAAACGGTTTTCGGATTTTTTTTACTGAAAATATAAAGGCCGATAAAGGTCAGTAGTCCATTCAGAAGAAGCAACTCAAACCCGAATTTGTATCCATTAAATAATTCTACAGAATATTTGCTGAGAAAGAAACAGGCTACTGGCGAAAAAATCGCAATAGCAGGAGTAATCCTATCATTTACTAATCTTTTTGTAAATAAGCCGAAAGAATATAATCCAAGTAAGGGGCCATAGGTATAACCAGCGATTGTGAAAAGCTTATCAATCACTGCTTTGTCGTTGAAAGTACTGAATATTAAAACACTTATGAAAAACACGAAAGCTATGGTAAGATGAACAGCATACCTGATCCGTGTTTTTGTCTTTTCAGAGATGCCTTGCCTCCTTTCGAGCCCAAGGAAATCGATACTCACTACTGTTGTCAGCGATGTCAAAGCTCCGTCGGCGCTGGGGAAAGCTGCAGAAATCAATCCAATGAGGAATACAACTCCTGCTACCGGACCCAGATATCTTATTGCAACAGTTGGGAAAATGTCATCGCTTGACGCCACACTTATACCTTTATTCTGCATGAAAATAAGCAAAAGGGCTCCAAGAAACAGGAAGAGCAGATTAACAAATACAAGTATGCCGCTGAAAGTGAACATATTCTTCTGTGCCTCCTTTAAATTTTTACAGCTGAGATTTTTCTGCATCATCTCCTGATCAAGCCCTGTCATAACAATGGTAATAAACATTCCGCTGAAGAACTGCTTCAGAAAAAACCTCGGATGATGCCAATCGGTTATAAACATTTTAGAAACAGAACTATCCTTTACCACTGACACTAGTTTAACCAGAGGAATATGCAGGTTCTTGCCAATATAAATGACTGATAGTACAACAGCCAGCAACATAAAGGTAGTCTGAAGAGTATCTGTCCATATAATTGTTCTTATTCCTCCTTTTAGAGTATAAAGTATTATAAGTATAATGAATACCAGAACATTAATCCAGAACGGAACATTCCAGGCATCAAAGACAAAGATCTGCAGAACTTTTATAACAAGGAACATGCGAAGTGATGCTCCGAGGGTTCTCGACAGGATAAAAAAGCCTGCACCTGTTTTGTACGACCAGAATCCAAACCTTTGTTCCAGATAGGAATAAATAGATGTCAGTTTTAACCTGTAATAGAGCGGAAGTAAAACTAGCGCTATTACAAAATAGCCGAACAGGTATCCTAATACTACAACCATGTAACTGAACTGAGTATCTTTTACCCATCCCGGAACGGACATAAAAGTCACCCCGGAGAGTGAAGCACCTATCATTCCATAGGCCACCACAAACCATGGAGATACTTTATTACCAATAAAAAATGACTGGCTATCTGCTTTCCTTGCCGTAATCCATGTAACAGAAAATAAAACCAGTGTATAGATCAGAAAAATTCCAAGGATCAGAAGAGGTGACATATCAGAATCAATTAGCTTGCAAGAATAGCAAAAAGAAAGGAAGACAAAAAATTCCCTGCCTTTATAATAACAGATGAAAATAGAACTAATTTTGTCTAAAAGTTATTTATCATGAGTTTTACTGAATTTCCTTCCAGGCTTCTGGAAAATGCCGTTAATGAATTTGCTTCTCTTCCCGGAGTGGGTAGAAAAACAGCTTTCAGACTGGTAATGAACCTTTTAAGAAGAGATTCTGAAGAGGTAAAAAAATTCGGAGAGAGTATTATCAGGCTTCATGAGGAGATTCATTATTGCAAGATCTGCAACAATATTTCAGATACAGAAATATGCAATATCTGCAATGATGAAAAGAGGGAGAGATCTTTAATCTGTGTAGTTGAAAACATCCAGGATGTGATGGCAATTGAAAACACCCGTCAGTTTAAAGGTTTATATCATGTGCTTGGAGGGATAATATCCCCTATCGATGGTATTGGTCCTTCGGATCTGAAGATCGACAGCCTTGAAGAAAAAGTTAAATCAGGAGGTGTTGGAGAGATAATTTTTGCATTGAGTACTACAATGGAAGGAGATACCACAAATTATTACCTTTTTAAGAGGCTGAACAAATATAATATTAATATGACAACACTTGCCAGAGGGGTAGCTATTGGAGATGAGCTTGAATATACTGATGAGATTACTCTGGGAAGGGCAATTAATAACAGAAATCCATACCAGCAATGTTAACTTCAATAAATCAGTTCCTGTCGAATTCGGGAAAGAGCATGAAGAGATCTGCAATCAGAGAGATTCTCAAACATTTGCAGAAACCGGGAATGATTTCCTTTGCCGGTGGACTTCCTGCTCCTGAAACATTTCCTGTTGACGATCTCAGGGAGATTGCCATTGAAATACTTGAGAATAACGGACCCGACAGCCTCCAGTATGGTACAACTGAAGGAGATCCTCTCTTAAGAAAAATGCTTATAGAAAGGCATAACAGGCAGGGATTGAAAATAAGTATGGAAAATCTTATTATAACTACTGCTTCGCAACAGGCTCTTGATCTGATTGCGAAAGTCTTTCTCGATCCTGGCGATTATGTGCTTTGCGGGCTTCCATCCTATCTCGGTGGAATTAATACATTTTTACTTTATGGCGCTAAACTTAAAGGTATTTCACTCGACGAGAATGGAATGAAACCTGGTGAACTTGAAGAGACCATTATAATTCTTAAGGAGCTCGGACGTAAAATAAAGTTCATATACGTTATCCCTGATTTTCAGAATCCATCTGGCATAACACTTCCTGATTCCAGAAGACTGAAAATTATTGAGATTGCAGAAAAGTATGACCTGCTTATCGTTGAAGACAGCCCATACAGAGAGGTTCGATTCGAGGGTGAGCCTCAAAAACTTATGAATGAGCTTGATACTACTGGCAGGGTTATCACTCTGTTTACTTTTTCAAAAATATTTGCACCCGGTTTCAGAGTAGGCTGGGTTGTGGGCAACCCTGAAATACTCGATAAACTGGTAATGGCAAAACAGACCACTGATCTGTGCACATCTCCATTTGTACAGAAAATAATTGCCCGTTATATGGAAAAAGGGTTGCTTGATAAAAACCTTAAAAAGACAATTGATCTATATCGGGTCAGACATACACTAATGATAAGCTGCTTTAAGAAATATATGCCCGCTGGTGTAACCTGGACAGAACCACAGGGCGGGTTGTTCTTGTTTGTAACTCTGCCATCGAATCTTGACACAGACGAAATATTTAAAAAAGCAATTGAAAAAAATGTTGCATTCGTTGCCGGGTCATCATTCTATTGTAATAATTCCGGACATAATACAATGCGAATAAACTTCTCCTTTTCAAATAATGAGGAGATTGAAACAGGAGTTCAGAGACTTTCACAGGTCATAATCGATGAACTGGCAAGGAAATAACTGCTGAATGGAACTATCTGTAATTATTGTCAGCTTCAATGTACGCGATTTTCTGAGACAATGTCTGCTTTCAGTGGAGTCAGCCGCTGATAACATTGACTGTGAGATATTTGTTGTTGACAACAATTCAGAAGATGCATCAGTTGAGATGATAAGAAATGAGTTCCCTGATATCAGAATAATAACAAATAGAGTCAATGCCGGCTTTTCGGCTGCAAATAATCAGGCAATCAGAATGTCATCGGGACGATTTGTTCTGCTTCTGAACCCTGACACTATAGTTGGCAGGGATACTTTTAAAGGATGCATCGATTTTATGAAAAACCACGCCGATGCAGGCGCTATTGGCATCAGAATGATAAACGGAGAAGGCAGGTTTCTGCCGGAATCAAAAAGAGCATTCCCTTCTCTGCCAACTGCCTTCTTCAAATCATTCGGAATTTCTTTTTTGTTTCCAAAATCAAAATTTCTAAACCGATATTACCTGCCTCAGTTTGATCCCAACGAAACTTCATTAACGGAAGTCATAGCTGGAGCATTCATGTTCATACGACGTGAGGCACTCAATAAATCAGGACTGCTGGATGAAAATTTCTTCATGTACGGTGAAGATATTGACTTAAGCTACAGGTTGATGAAAACCGGCTTTAATAATTATTATTTTCCTGATATACAAATAGTTCACTTCAAAGGGAAAAGCACATCCAGGGATACTTATAAAGATATTCTCCATTTCTACAAAGCTATGCGGGTTTATATCAGAAAACGGGCTGCAGAAGGGAAATATTCATCAATACTGATTTTAGTGATTCCTGGAGTCTTTTTCAGGGAAGGGTTAGCCCTGTTAAACCGGTTTTTAAGGCTTACATTCTCCAGGTAAACAGAACTGGCCGGATAATTGTTTCAACATGCAACCGATATCTGAAACATTTCTTTAATCCGGTTGTTTATTATTTAAGAAATAAAAAAATCAAAATCACAATTTATGGCAAGTATGAATATCACTCTACCTGCAATGGGTGAAGGCGTAATTGAAGCAACTATTAATAAATGGCTGGTTAAGGAAGGTTCTGAGGTAAAGGAAGACGACCCGCTCGTTGAAGTAGCAACTGATAAAGTGGATTCTGAAGTTCCGGCGCCTGCATCGGGCACTCTGGTATCAATAATTGCTAAGGAAGGTTCTATAGCGAAAATTGGTGATTTACTTGCTGTCATAGAAAACAAAACTGTTCCGACTAAGGAAAATCTGAAAATGGTTGATAAAGAGGTCGCAAGAATCCGTGAAACTATTGATACAGTTAAACAGGAAAAAACTGAAATCGAAGTTCTGTCGCATGATATGAAAAGCCGGACACCTTCAGGAAAGTTTATATCACCTCTTGTAAGAAGTATAGCAGCACGAGAAGGAATCAGTTACTCTGATCTTGATAAAATAACAGGAACAGGAATGGATGGAAGGATAACCAAAGATGATATATTAAAAATTCTTGAAGCAAAGAAAACTGCGATAGAGTCGGAAAAGGCTGCAGAGGCTTTAAAGGCTGTAAACACGGTAAAGGCATCCAAAAAAGAGCCATTAGCTGTTACACGATCAACAGGAGATGAAATAATTCCTATGGACCGGATACGCAAAATTATTGCAGAACATATGGTTTTGTCTAAAAGAACATCACCACATGTTACATCTTTTATTGATGCCGATGTAACCCGTCTTATGAACTGGAGAAATACTTACAAGGACAAGTTCATGGCGGCTGAAGGTCAGAAGCTTACGCTGACCCCGATTTTTATTGATGCAGTTGCAAAGGCTCTCTATGAATTACCTATGGTAAATATATCAGTCGATGGTGACAATATCATAAAAAAGAAAAATATTAATATAGGAATGGCCACGGCCCTCCCCGATGGGAATCTTATTGTACCTGTAATAAAGAATGCCAATGAAAAGAACCTTACGGGTCTTGCAAAAGCAGTAAATGATCTGGCAGAAAGAGCCAGAATGAATAAACTAAAGCCTGATGAGATTACTGGAGGTACGTTTACAATCACGAATTTCGGAAGTTATGATAATCTGGCCGGAACACCCATTATTAATCAGCCACAGGCCGCTATTCTTGGGACAGGAGTGGTAAGAAAAACACCGGTAGTTATTGAAACCGCCGACGGAGATATGATAGCAATCAGGCAGATAATTATCCTTTCTTTAAGCTACGATCACAGGGTAATCGATGGGGCACTGGCCGGAAAATTCCTTCATAAAGTTAAAGAAATACTTGAAAATTATTCTCCCGACTTAGCCTGATCTGAAATTTAAGATCCATATTCTGATTTTAATATTCATCTCTTATTAAACCGATTCAGAATAAAAAAGAAACGATTTGTAAAAAGGACCGTACTAAATAGTCCTTTTTTCTAATTTTTATCCTATATTAGTAGCCTTTAGTAGAGAAATAACACATTGACTTCCGCCATTCTAATAAAAGAAACAAAGGATTATATTTTTCAAAAATGTTTTATGTACCTACATTTCATTTAGATTTAATTGTATTATGATGAAAAGGTTACTTCTTTTAACGTGGCTGCTGGCTACATTTATAAATTCTGATTTATTTTCTCAGTCAAAGGATGAGCTCAGAAACAATTTTTATGATGCAGAAAGCTGGATATTGTTTGAAGCTTATCAGGATGCCCTCCCTTTATATCAGGTGTTGTTGAGAAATTACCCGAATAATTCAAATTTCAAATATCGTATTGGCCAGTGCTACATAAATATTCCCGGAGAGAAAACCAAAGCTGTCAGCTATCTTGAGGATGCTATTAAAAACATTAATCCTAAATATAAAGAAGGTAAATTCAATGAAACCGGAGCCCCTTATGATGCCCTCTATTACCTCGCCAACGCATACCGTATAACTAACCAGATCGATAAAGCCCTCAGAGCGTACGAACTTTTCAGAAAGAATCTCAACCCTGAAGTTTATGATACAACAATTGTTAACCTCCAGATACAATCGTGCAGGAATGCCAAAGAATTGATGAGGATGCCACTTTTTATCAAACAAAAAAACCTTGGGAATATAATAAACAGCGCTAACAATGATTTTAACCCGGTTATATCCGATAAAGAGGATCTTCTGGTTTTTTCGAGAAGCCAGGCATTTTACGATGCAATTATGTTCTCAACGAAGGTCAATGGGGTATGGACTGAACCCCGTAATATGAATGAGATGTTGAAAGTTGACCGTGATCTTTTCCCAACTTCTATCTCGAAAGATGGTAAAGATCTTTACCTGTACAGTTCGGCTGATTATGATGGAATCATTTATACTACACGGTTTGATAACGGTACCTGGTCCCCTCTTGTCAAGCTTAATGATAACATCAATACAAAATATTGGGAATCACATGCCACCATCTCTCACGACAACAAAAAGCTTTATTTCACCAGTAACAGAAAAGGAACTTATGGAGGACTGGATATATATGTTTC
>Ga0302206_1000398_pt1 | contig 17297 bp, 15 predicted proteins | sample II_Fen_E2_1_FD_194581 | JGI IMG/M metagenome (GOLD analysis project Ga0302206, IMG submission 194581) | Peat permafrost microbial communities from Stordalen Mire near Abisko, Sweden - II_Fen_E2_1 | ecosystem: Environmental > Terrestrial > Soil > Wetlands > Permafrost | place: Sweden: Abisko...
ACACCACAGATGAAGACCTTGAATATATTGGAGACAAACTTGAACAGATCCGTCATTACCCGATTATAAATAATAAGATGATCAGCAACCTGAAAAAGGCCAGCGATATTATGCTGCAAGCCGGTATGCTCGGATCTAATCCTGCAGGGCTTTTCAAGCCGACAAATCCATTAACCGCAAATCGAAGTGAAACGAAGATCCCGACCGCAGAGTCGGGAGTCACAAAGCTTTAAGAACTAAGGTTGCAAAGAAATCTCGACTGGGAATAATATTAGCTATATAAACCTAAACGTAGTAAAATACGATTATTTAGCCCCCCCTTGGGGGGTTGGGGGTAAAAAAACAAAAAACGATTTTTCAGTCCGTTCGAAAAAACTTATTACCCAATTAATTGTTCTTCATTATATTACAAATAACATCATGACTTCGGTCGAAGGTTGTTTTTGTAATTAACATGATAATGTCTATTTTTGACATCGAAAAATAAACAGGGTATGGATTTATCGGGTAAGTATTATAAAGCCTTCACTGATCGTCAGACGGCTATAGAAAAACAGTATAGTCCCAAACAAGCTGAAAAACAACATTCTAAAGGCAAACTTACTGCACATGAACGAATAAATCTGCTATTCGATAATTCCACATTCGAAGAGATAGATGCATTTGTGACACCGGCTGACCAACCTGTTGAATTCGGAAAAGTTGAAAGATCATATGGCGATGGTGTAATTGTTGGTCATGGCAAAGTTAACGGAAGGCTAGTTTTTGCATATGCGCAGGATTTCACAATAATGGGTGGTTCGTTAGGGATCGTACATGCAAAAAAAATCGCTAAGATACAGGAAATGGCTCTGAAAATGGGCTCTCCGATAATAGCTTTAATAGACTCAGGCGGCGCAAGAATACAGGAAGGTGTAGCGAGTCTAAGCGGCTATGCCGGTATCTTTCATAATATTATACATTCTTCAGGGATAATTCCACAGATCTCAGTAATTCTGGGACCGGCAGCCGGAGGCGCTGTCTACTCTCCTGCCCTCACTGACTTTGTCTTCATGGTAAGTCATACCAGCTATATGTTTGTTACAGGTCCCAATGTTGTAAAAGAGGTACTCAATGAAGATGTCACGTCCGAGGGGCTAGGAGGGGCAGAAGTTCATGCACGCAAAAGCGGGGTAGCTCATATGATCTATGATGATGAAGAAAACACTATTCTCGCTCTGAAAAAGTTTCTTTCCTATCTCCCTTCAAATAATGTTGAAAATCCTCCGGTTGTCAGCGATGACGGATCGATTGGTGAAATTAATGAAAAGCTGAGGGATATTATACCAGAGGATCCGAATAAAGCTTACGATGTTAAGGATGTGATAGCTCAGATTGTTGACAGAAACAGCTTATTTGAAACATCGGAACTCTTCGGTGCAAGCCTGGTGACAGGTTTTGCAAGGTTAAACGGTAAAACGATAGGTGTGGTTGCCAATCAGCCAAAAGTACTTGCCGGGGTTCTTGATATAAATTCATCCACAAAGGGTGCAAGGTTTATCAGGTTTTGTGATGCATTTAATATCCCTATCATTACGTTTGAAGATGTACCCGGATTCCTGCCAGGTGTTGATCAGGAACATTCAGGGATAATCAGACATGGTGCCAAATTGCTTTTTGCATATAGCGAAGCCACTGTTCCTAAAATAACCATAATTCTCCGCAAAGCTTACGGAGGAGCATTTATTGTCATGAACAGTAAAAACCTTGGCGGTGATTTCAGTTATGCCTGGCCATCAGCCGAAATTGCTGTTATGGGTCCTGATGGTGCTGTTGCAATTCTCTATAAGAGAGAACTGGCTGAATCAAAAAACCCGGCAGAACTTAAAAAAGAGCTGGTAAAAAAATACCGGGATAAGATTGCAAACCCTTTTATTGCGGACGAACTCGGCTATATTGATGAAGTAATTGATCCTGCTGTCACACGGAAAAAGATCCTGTCAGCTCTGAATGCACTAAATAATAAATGGGTTAAAGTACCAGCCCGGAAGCATGGGAATATGCCCTTATAAGGCGCAGGGCATGGGGCGAAGGGCACAGGGCAAGGTGCGAAGAGCAAGGAGCACGAAAGACAAAAGACAAAAGTAAAAAGATAAAAATATATTATAATAGAGAAAGAATTAGCCCCCCTTTAGAGCCTGCCCTGAACGAAGTGAAGGGGGGGTTGGCGGGCAAAAAACATGGTAAAAAACTTTTGTTCAAGACTCTGATACCAAAATATTTATGATGAAAATAAAGAGAATACTTATAGCAAACCGCGGTGAGATTGCAGTAAGGATTATGAAGACTGCCCGCCTGATGAAAATTGAAACTGTTGCCGTAAAGACAGCCGCTGAGCCTAATGCTATGTACCTCTCATCAGCCGATGTAATATTTGATAATACTGAAGATATTTCAGAAATTCCTGTTTTTCTTAACATTGAAAAACTAATTTCCATAGCTCTTGAGACAAATGCCAATGCCATTCATCCCGGCTACGGATTTCTGGCTGAAAACGCCTACTTTGCCCAGAAGTGTATTGATAATAAACTGATTTTTATCGGGCCATCTCCTGATGCCATTTATAAAATGGGCAATAAGACAATTGCCCGTAAGATAGCCTTAGGTATCGGTATTCCTATGGCAACTGGAAGTGAGGGGAATATTGCCAATGAGGAAGAAGCAGTTTTAATAGCTGAAAAGATCGGATACCCGGTAATTATAAAAGCTGCATCAGGTGGTGGCGGAAGAGGCATGAGAATTGTCAGGAAGTCCGATGAGATGGAGAAGATGTTCATTATTGCCAGTAAAGAAGCAGAGAAAGCTTTCAACGATCCTTCGGTATTTGTCGAAAAATATATTGAGAATCCTAAACACATTGAATTTCAAATTCTTGGAGATACAAAAGGAAATGTAATACACCTTGGGGAAAGGGAATGTTCCATCCAGAGAAAGCATCAGAAACTTCTCGAGGAAGCTCCATCCTGCGCGCTTGATGATAAACTGCGTAAAAAAATGGGTGACATGGCAGTACAGATTGCTAAAGCTGTTGATTATCATTCTGCCGGAACCGTCGAGTTCCTGCTTGATTCAGATAAAAATTTCTATTTCATGGAAATGAATACCAGGATTCAGGTTGAACACCCGGTAACTGAAATAATAACAGGACTGGATCTTATAGAACAACAGATAAGAATAGCGAATGGAGAAGAGCTTAAATATAAACAAGGTGATATTAAGTTAAAAGGATGGGCAATTGAATGTCGTATTAATGCTGAAGATGTTCAGGCAGGTTTCGCACCCGATCCCGGGAAAATTGAAAATTTGTTTATGCCTTGCAATCCTTGTATCAGAGTAGATACTGGCGTTCAGGCAGGTTCTTCAATTGTTGCCAGCTATGATTCCATGATTGCTAAACTTATTGTAAAAGGGAAAGACCGGAAGGATGCTATTAAAAACTGTAAAATGGCTCTTGATAAGGTTTGGATCAAAGGCACTAAAACAACTCTCCCGTTTTTTCGGATGCTCGTTCGCCATAAGAAGTTTCAGGACGGTACCTTTACAACTTCATTTATAGAAAAAGATCTTGATAAGTATTACTTCAACAGCGAGTATGAAGAGATGCTTGCTGCATGGCTTGCCACCAAACTCTTTGTTGAAGAAAACCTTAATGATGACAGTATTAACGTAAATTTTGAACATGGAAAAGTGATGAGTCCATGGTTACTGAACAAAAGAATCAATCAATTTTAAATCAAACTGTTAATCATGGCCAAGGATAAACTTCAGATTAAAAAGTTATTTGCGCTTTCTTCCGAAAACAGGAAATTCAGTTTTTCGCTTCCTCTGAAACATACCATCAGGATAGGGAAAAGAGACTACGATGTAAAGCTGAAAGCCGACGAAAAATATGGTACTTATATACTCTGGAAGAACAGGAAGTATCCTGTTGAGATTGTCCGGTCAAGTCAGAATAAATATGAAATCCTTTTTAACGATATAAGTTATACGTTTACCGTTGAAACACCATTCTCACTCAAGAGAATGAAGGTTTTAAATTCGACCCGGGGCAAAATTGAAAAAGAAATCATAAAAGCTCCTATGCCGGGCAAAATAATTGATGTCCTGGTGCGGGAAGGGTCCACTGTCCTGAGGGGAGAACCTGTAGTGATTCTCGAGGCAATGAAGATGCAGAATGAGATTATTTCACCTGTCAACGGGACTATCGAAAAAGTTCATGCCAGGCCCAATACCAATGTGATGAAGGATGATCTTCTTATTGAGATCAAACTATAATATTGTCTTGCGGTCATGCGGTCATGCGGTCATGCAGTCATGCAGTTCCCGAGTCGCTTCGCTTTCGGGATTTCGGACCTATGGTCCTCAACATGCAGTTTTATTGTCTTTTCTTCATGTTGTAATTCCGGAATAATAATACAATTATCACAGAAGTCAGTATCAAAGCAATACTACCGTATAAAAGACTTTCCATAGGAGACATTATAACCCACGACCAAGCTACCCAATAGAATGGTGAAAAAAATGCAAAATAATTCCATGGATGATGAACCAGCAAACCAAAAGGGACAGTTATTAGAAAGATGCTGCACAGTATAAAAACAGAAATCCGCTTCACCTTGTGCATCACAAGAGTGCAGAATAACAGACAAACAAAAGGAGCCTGAATAGATAGAAGGCAAGCTATGAAAAGGTTTCTCAGCCAGCCTTCCGTTGGCACAGGCTTAACGACGAGAATGGCCAGAAGTACAAAAACAAAGCAAACAAAAGCGGCAAAAATCATCCTTATCAAAAGAAAGCTATTCCGGAAAGTTGGGTCTGTCGTAAGGTCTGAGGATTGATAACTTCTATCAGCCCCGATTACTCTTGCATATAATATGCCTATCAGGTAAGGAATAAGGCAAACTAAAGTAATTGAAATAACAGAATAGTAATTACTGACCTGAAACCCTGTTCTTGAAAATGTGAGTTGTCCTAAAAAAGGAAAGACAATTTTCATCACAAGAAGTATCCCGAGAAAAGTAAGAAAGGAACCCAGAATAATCCTGGTGAGTTTTAATAATTTAAGATAAGATTTAAAGGAGTTCCACATTATTTCTTAAATCATATATAATTAGCAAGTTACCGTCGGAAACAATTCTTTTAACCGCAGAGGTTCGCAGAGAGTTCGCAAAGTGCCGCAGAGATAATATTGAATATCAATACTCTGCGTTCTTTGCGATTTACCTTTGCGGTTCTCTGCGTTAAAATATAATAGATTCAGAAGCGATTATTCTCAGCCTTTAACAGGAACATGTTTCAGAGTCCCAACCAGAAATTTCCAGAATTTCACAACTGAAGCAATATTAACTTTCTCATCAGGAGAATGCGGATACCTGATTGTTGGTCCAAAGGAGATCATATCGAGATTTGGATAAACACCTCCAATAAGTCCGCATTCGAGTCCGGCATGAATTGCTTTTTTCTCAGGCACATTCCCGAACATTTCCTTATAGACATTACTCATTGTCTGAAGGATTGGCGATTTCATATTTGGCTTCCATCCCGGATATCCTCCTTCGAGTTTGACTTCGGCATCAATCAGATGAAATACTGCTGCAATTTTCCAGGCATTTGCCACTTTAGCTGAATCAACCGAACTTCTGCAAAGATTATATGCTTCAAATTTGCCCTTGATGCATTTTACAATTGCCAGGTTATTTGATGATTCTACCAGTCCTTTCATTGCCTGACTCATTCTAAGTACACCATTCGGACAAACAAAAACTGCCCTGATTATCCGGTATTGATCATGCTGTTTCATCACTTTTGCAGGTACAGCAATCTTCTCAAGAGTAAACTTCAGATCAGGCTCAGTATCTGAAAACTCTGCCTGGTACATTTTCTCATACCCTTTAACAAACTTTTCAAATTCCTTTGCCTTTATTTCGGGTACAAGAACTATGGAATAAGATTCGCGTGGTATTGCATTCCTCAAGTCGCCGCCGGCAGCTTCAGCAAGCCTGATACCAAAATCAGATTCAGCCTGCATGAGGAACCTGAACATTATCTTGTTTGAATTCGCTCTTCCCAGCGCGATATCAACTCCTGAGTGACCCCCTTTGAGACCTTTTGCAGTGATTTTACAGGCAATCATACCTTTCGGTGACTTCTCTTCAGCATAATCCTTAGTGATGCTCACATCAACACCACCAGCACAACCGACATAAAGTTCGCCTTCATCTTCAGAATCGAGATTCATAAGAATATCACCTTTAAGAAGGCCTTTTTTGAGTCCGAACACACCGGTCATTCCGGTCTCTTCGTCAATTGTAAAGAGAGCCTCAATCGGTCCGTGAGCAATATCTTTTGAAGCAAGAACTGCCATGGTAGCTGCAACACCGATACCATTATCAGCACCAAGTGTAGTACCATTTGCTCTCACCCATTCACCGTCAATGATGGTTTCGATAGGATCTTTTTCGAAATCATGCTTCTTATCGCTGTTTTTCTGTGGTACCATATCGAGGTGAGTCTGAAAAATCACCCCTTTCCTGTTTTCCATTCCTTTTGTAGCAGGTTTTCTGATAATTACGTTACCGATTTTATCCACAACGGTTTCAAGGTTGTGCTTCTTGCCAAATTCCTTCATATATGAAATCATGTTCTGTTCATGTTTTGAAGGACGTGGGATTTGTGTTATCTCATGGAAATAATTCCATACTTGTTTCGGTTCGAGATTACGTATGTCGCTCATATTCAATATTTTTTAAGTATTAAGAATTTAGGATATAAAATTAGTGCAATTTCACAATATAAACAATGAAAAACTATGAGAAGAAAGGTACCATGATATTAATTATTTCAAAAAACAAACGTCAAACTGTAACAAAAACTTAACAATTATATCCTTTTGAATTTTGTAACAATTTTGTTACATTGCTAATGCCTGAATCGAATTATTATTAAATCGTAACAATAAATAAATGAACTATTTATCATTTCACAACAATTCAATAATTTCAAAAATATTACAAATCTGCTAACAATAATTACACAATGACTTTTTTATATATCCTTATTGGTCTGGTCTTGGTCTTTGATTTTATTAATGGCTTTCATGATTCTGCTAATTCAATTGCTACTGTTGTTTCCACAAAAGTACTTTCGCCGGTAGCTGCTGTCGGAATGGCTGCCTTTTTTAATTTTGTTGCATTTCTGATTTTCCCTCTTAAAGTAGCAACTACTATGGGAAAAGGTGTCATTAATCCCGATGTTATTAATCTTACTGTAATTGCTGCTGCATTGTTTGCCGCAATTACATGGAATCTTGTAACGTGGTGGTATGGTCTGCCCTCAAGTTCTTCACATACACTTGTAGGAGGTCTTGTAGGAGCAGCGGTTGCTAGTTCAGGATGGAGCTCAGTAATAATGGGAGGAGTTATTAAAATTGTAGCTTTCATTGTGATAGCTCCTCTTCTTGGAATGGTGATGTCATTTATTATTTCCGGAATTGTTATCTTTTTCGCAAAAAACCATTCTCCGTCAAATATTGATAAGCATTTCCGGCGACTTCAGCTTCTGTCCGCTGCATCTTTCAGTCTTGGACATGGAGGAAATGATGCACAAAAGTCAATGGGAATAATCTGGGTAGCATTAATTGTAACCGGTCAGGCAACAAAACAGGATCCTATCGCACTCTGGATAGTGTTGTCTTGTCATGCCGCAATTGCTTTCGGGACATTGCTCGGAGGCTGGAGAATAGTTAAAACCATGGGACAAAAAATAACCAAGCTTAAACCATTTGAAGGATTTTGTGCTGAAACAGCAGGTGCTCTCACTCTTTTTGGAGCAACACATTTTGGTATCCCTGTAAGCACAACACATACAATTACAGGAGCAATAATTGGCGCCGGAGCGAGAAAAGGAGCCTCAGCTGTAAAGTGGGGAGTAACCACCAAGATTTTCTGGGCATGGATACTTACGATTCCGGTATCAGCAGTAATTAGTTATCTGGGGTACCTGCTACTTCATTCAATTATTAAATAACCTCAATTAATAAAGTTGAATAATATAATCTGTTTAATTATGAATATAGATAGCATTCTTAAGATTTTCGTCCCGAAAGATCACTCTTTCTTTCCACTTTTTGAAAGTGATGCCCAAAATCTTGTCAAAGCAGCAGAGCTTCTTAAAGAACTTTTAGGCAGCACAGAAGCCGGCGAACATGAAAGGCTTTATAAAGAGATAAGAGATGTTGAACATATAGGTGATGAGATTACTAATAAAACATACGAACAACTGAACAAATCATTTATTACTCCTTTTGACAGGGAAGATATCCATGAACTGACGGCAAATATCGATGATGTTGTCGATTCAATTAATGGTATCGCGCGCAGGATTTGTCTTTACAAGCCTAAAAAGATGATGCCAATGTACGTCGAGATGGCAGAACTGGTCTATGAAGGTGCAAAGGAAGTTGAAACAGCCATCCATTGTCTGAAGGACCCGGTTGCCAACAAAGAAAAAATAACCCGTGCATGCGGGATCGTTACTGCAATTGAGCATAAAGCTGATGAAAAATACTTCACAGGTATATCTGAATTATTTGAAAAAGAAGAAGATCCAAAAGAATTACTAAAGAATAACAAAATTCTGGAAATGCTCGAGAGATGCGTCGATGAAGAGGAGGATGTTACCGATACTCTCAAGTCAATACTGATAAAGATGGCATAAAAAAGGCGTGGGGCGTGGGGCATGGGGCATGGGGCAAAGAAATATTGATCCGTGCCCCTCGCTTTTTGCCCCTTGCTCCCAGCCCCTTACTCCCTGCCATATATTGCTTAACAATATTTTAACAAAATTGACTCTGCTTTAACACTTTACATTGAGTTCCTGATATTAATTTTGGGATTTCAATAATAACTAATATTGTTTTATATGAAATCTTCAAAAGAAAATAGCAGACCGAAAAAAAACAGCAAGGTCACAAAACCGATAAAGAACAATATAATCATAGAAAATAAACCCGCTTATACACACGAAGAAATCAGTCAGAAGGCAAATGAACTATTCATTCAGCGGATTGAAATAGGCGAAAACGGAACTGCAGAACAGGACTGGATTAACGCCGAAAAAGCTTTAGAAGAATCTGAAGGTTAGCCAAATATCCGAGAAACGAATCGGGATTATAACAATGTATAATCAATGAAGAACTGGTTAGAAAGGCTATATCTTTCTATAACAAATCTGGCAACAACAAAATGGGGTACTCTCACCTTGTTTTTTAGCGCTCTTGCAGATGCAGCTGTTTTCCCCTTACCTGTAACAACATTTATTATTATTCTTATTCTGTTGAATAACAGGATGGCTTTTAAGTATATACTAATTGTTGTCATGGGCACAATGGCCGGAGCATTTGCAGGTTATTCAATCGGCCGCTTTTTATGGATAAAACCCGATGGTGAGTTTACAGCTGTTGTCCAGTTCCTCTTTCACAACATTCCGGGCTTTTCATTTGAGATTTACCAGAAAGTACATTCCCTGTTTACAAAATGGGACATTTGGATTCTTTGCGCTGCAACCACTACACCTCTACCCTATGGGATGTTTTCAATTGCATCAGGGGCGTTTCAAATAAATATTTTCTCTTTTTTTATTGCCACTCTTATAAGTCAGGGTATAAAGTTCATTTTCCTTGGATTCCTTACATCTAAAGTGGGCCCCAGGATCAGTAAGATTCTGGAGTATGATTTGAAACCTGTTGCCATAATTTCAACTGTATGCATTCTGATCATACTAGCTGTAAGCAATTTTTTATCTCAGGTTTAGCCTGAGTTCCTTAAATAGAAATTCTCTTCCCCTGGCCATCTAAAATAAGATAATAATACTCGCGTAAGCCAACTGTTAAAACTGCAAATGCAAAGATAATTTGCAAATAATAAGCTTGCTCATATTTGCAGTCATAAAAAAACAGAAGATAAAATCCACAAAGAATCAGAATAAACCCTACAACAAGCTGTGCTGATTTATTCCGCCCCCATCCAAGTTTTGAAATAATCCAAAATCCTGCTATCGCAAAAAATATTCCCAACGCGGCTCCACCCAGAACATCTGCAGGCCAGTGAACACCTACTGCTATTCTCGATATTCCGATCAATATAGCCAGAATTACTATTGCGACTCTTGCAACCATCGACCGAAAATAAAAAATAAGCAACCCGGCAAAAGTAAAAATTGTCACTGTGTGTCCGGATGGAAATGAATGAGAGTAAATTGCTGGTCCGATAATATTGATCAATTCTTTGTCTAAAACTGATGGTGGCCTTTGAGAAGTTATATAATACTTCAGAATATTGACGACTACAGTCGCAATAATAGTAGCTAGTATGGCTGACCAAACCAGATCGGGTTTTTTCCTGATGAACAGGAGCATCATTAAACACGCAGGCAATGTATCTCCAAGGAAAGTGATATTAGCCCAGATAAAAGGATTTGATTGTGATGCAGCGGAGTTGATATATAGGAAAAGATTTTTATTAATTCCCGTCAGAAGTACAATTGTCATACAGAGAATAAATGTTACGAACAAGGCCAGGTTAATTTTATATGGCGATCGCATAAACATAAAGCGTCAGATTAAAATTTAATAATTACTTAATTAAAAATATACAATGAGTTAACATCGGCCTCATACCTTGCAACTCTAAATTGCAATATTATGAAAATAGTTAAGTCAGTCCTTTCTTTTCTGGCATTCTTCTTAGCATCACTTGTTATAATAATTTCATTTGGATCAATATTATGCAAGTATACAAATCTTCGGCCGCACTCTATGATCCAGATATTCGGCTATGTATCTTTTTTCTGGATACTTGCGGTTTCTGCAATTGTTTTGCTTTTATTCCTTCTGGTACGTCGCCTCAATGCAGCATTGTCATATCTGGGAGTAATAATAATATTTGTCTTCCTTCTTAATGATTTTTCTTTCAGCTATTTCAGGAAAAGGATACCTGAACATACCGAAGCTTATGATAGTATTAAAGTAATTGCATACAATGTCAAGTACTATGCATACGGAATAGAGAAAATATCTGGTTACCTTAATGAATCAGGCAATGATGTAATATTACTTTCGGAAAGTGTACTAACACCCGAGAAACTTGAATATCTCAGAACAAGTCTTCCTTCATATACAATAATATCTGATAACGGACACGATTTATCGATACTATCAAAACATCCGGTCATAAGCTATAAAATTGTAGACCTTCCTACATTTGTTGCATCGTTGTCAAGCAGTAACGATATCGAAAAAATTATAGCCAACGGTGTTCACAGGTCGTTTGTACATGCAGTAATTGATGTTAATGGCACCCCTGTGAATGTACTATCCCTCAGATTGCTTGCCGGCAGACCAAAAGACCATTCTATTGGTGAATGTATAAAATGGGGAAAATACCTTCTCAATTCCCAGGATGAAGAATTAGCTGCATTTACCGATTATTTGAAAACAGTATCAGGACCCATCATTTTTGGGGGTGATCTTAATGTCACGCCGAATACTCAAATTATCCACCAGCTAAACCAATATGCAGAAGATACATATCTTCAGGAACACATGTTTGGGGCTTTTACTTTTAAATTATCATTCCCGACAATGAGGCTTGACTATCTTTTCCACTCAAAAGATGTTATTTCAAAAAAGTCGGAGTTAGTGAAAATGAATACCGTCTTGTCGGATCACTTTCCCGTAAGGGCAGTTTTTCTGATACCCAGAATCATGAAATAAGAGGTGCGCTCAGCAGAATAGATGATTCCCAGTTATTCATTAAACTTTTGTAAACATCTATCAGTTTTTCTCTGATAATTTCCTTGTCAAACTGGATTAGTAACTGTTCAGATATTCTAAGTCCCTCTTCAAAATATTCCCGGTCGCTTATCATGTTTCTGGTAAGCCTGATGAATTCAGCCGTAGTTCGTGCCTTTAGATATTCGTATTTATACAAGGATTTATATTCTTCTATATCTCTGTATATTACAGGCATTCCGCATGCTGCAGCCTCAATAGGTGCCAGGGGACAATTCTCCTGGTAAGAAGGGAAAAGCATCATATCGGCTGCAGCATAAATAAGAGGCATATCCTCCAGTTCAACGGCACCTGCATAGATAAAATTCTCACCGGCTTTTCTGAATCTTTCATCAATCCTCTTAATACCTTCGGTAAGTCCGCCAAAGGGTCTCCCTCCTGCCCATACAAATTTCACTTCAGGTATCGCTTCAGCGATATCGAGAAAATCATCGACACCTTTTCTTCCAACCAATTGGCCAACTCCAAGAACTACAAATTCATCTTCTTTCAATCCAAGCCTCTCCCTTCCTTTCCGCCTGCTTTCCTGAGTTCTCTTCCAGGTATCGATGTGAACAGGATTATAAATATTCACAATTCTTGTTTTAGCTCCGCTCTCCCTTATTGCTTTCTCAACCATCGGAGAAATTGCGATACATACATCGGCATAAGAATAAACTATCTTCAGTCCAAGTCTGATAAACGGCATAAAGAACTGCCATACCGGCAATGATCCTTTAATTGAATCGGGTATTACATGCGCTGTAAACACCCTTCTACCCTTGTATTTCCTTCCTTTCCAGATATAATAAAGACCGTAGGTATGGCCATGAAAAATATCTCCGGTACCCTCATCATTAATAACAACCTGAACATCATCTTTCTCCCTTAGTAATTCTATATGTTCCATGAAAGCAGTATGAACACCAGTTGCTTTCATAATAAAAGGAGTTTCCGAGATCACATGCACTTTCATAAAGTAGTTTTAAAAATGAATATTAATAATGAATTCAGTATTTTCCACATCAGAAATAAGAATTGGTTTTGACCACTTTTCTTTTCCTGAAAAAATAAACCAGAAACATCAGACATATAATTGTAAGAAGGATTGCAACCATTATAAATTTAAATCCTTCAATATGCTGAAGAAAGAGATCCCAGTAAGGTCCAATGAAATATCCTGTCAGAACATAAATTGCTGCCCACGTTGTTCCGGAGAACAAAGCAATCGGTAAAAATATTTTAGGTTTTACATGAAGAAGTCCGGCGATAACTGATGTGTATCCTCTGGTAAATGGAGTTAGCCGGAAAATAAACATACTCTTCCTTCCTCCTTTTGATACTTTTGCAGCGAGCCGGTCTATTGTGCCCGTAGACAATGGTATCCATCCGGGCTTTTTCCGTATTATATATGTACCTGCCTTTAAAAACAGGAAATAAAGTATGTTCGTCCCGATGAAATCAGCTGTTATGGCTGTGAGCAAAGTAACTGGAAAGAACAGAAATCCTTTAAATGAAAGGTAGCCGGAAAAAATAAGCAACAATTCATTTGGAAATGGATTTGGCATGCCAATTTCCTGGAGAAAAACAAGAATAAATATTGCCAGATATCCATAGACGGTTATATAATATACTACTCCTTCAGGCATATCCTCTATTAATATTAGTAGTCAAATTCTTTTTTTATACCTACTATCCTTTTATACCTTGATTTACATTACAAATGAAGACAATAAAATGGCCATTATTATCTGATAAGCTTCAGAAAACTAGTTATTTAATAATTATTTAATCGGTTTGTGTGAATATCTTAATAATATATTAACCTTAAATATTTGCTTGATTTAGTTGTGTTAACTACGATAATGTCTAATAAAGAACTATTGAGGGAATTACTTAACATTATCTTAATTTCCTCAATACATCATCGTAACAACTCACCCTTATTTTTGCAGATAAAACAATGATATGAACCAGATACTTGTAATAGGAAGCTCAAACACCGATATGGTCATAAAAACCGACAAACTGCCCTGCCCGGGGGAAACATTAGTTGGCGGGACATTTCTGGTTAATTCCGGAGGAAAAGGAGCAAATCAGGCAGTAGCTGCAGCACGGCTGGGTGGAGATGTGACATTCATTACCAAAAGAGGAAATGATCTTTTCGGAAATAAATCCATTGGACTCCTGATGCGGGAAGGCATCGATACACAATATGTTGTAAAAGACAACGAAAATCCATCGGGTGTTGCTCTGATAAACGTAGATTCAAGGGGAAGAAGCAGCGGTGTAACTGCGCCCGGATCAAACAACTTTCTCTATCCTGAGGAAATACCGGTAAAAGTATTTCAACCAGGCAAATTTGAGATCCTGCTGCTTCAACTTGAAATTCCTCTCAGTACAGTTGAATATGCTGCAAGGTCGGCATTTGAAAACGGGATAAAAGTTATTCTTAATCCTGCTCCTGTACAAAATCTGCCCGATGAGCTTTTTAAGCATATCTGGCTCATTACCCCAAATGAGAAAGAAGCTGAAACTCTCACCGGAATTAAGGTAACAGACTACTCCTCGGCTGAAAAAGCAGCTCAGATCTTTCTTGAAAAAGGAGTCAGAAATGTTGTCATTTCTATGGGAGCCAGGGGTGCTTTTATCAAGTCTGCGGATTTTACAGGCGATATACCAGCAGTTAAGGTAAGGGTTGTTGATATAACAGCCGTAGGTGATGTCTTTAATGGTGCCCTTGCGGTAGGTCTGGCGGAAGGCAATGACTTCCGGAATGCAGTGGTCTTTGCCAATAAAGCTGCTTCAATATCAGCTACAAGGATGGGCGCTCAGGCATCTGCCCCATACAGAAAAGAGATCTCAGATCTTCACAAATATGCAAAGAATAAAAGCTATGCTCATTTCTCCTTCATCAGATAATCCAAGTGATTCAAAACACCTCCATTTAAATAACAAAAACGTACATAAAATGAGCCTGATCAAAGATGCAGATCTTCGAAAAATTTTAAAAATAAAAGAAAATGAAGGTGAATGGCTCATATCTTCCTTCAAGTTTATTTTTGGCATCGAAAAACTAAATCAGATCTACAATGAGAACTTCTTACTGTCAGGTGCTGATTTTATCAATTCAGTAATAGACAGACTAAATTTAAAATATTCTGTTTCAGAGGAATTTGAAAAAAGAATCCCTGCATCCGGTCCGTTTATTATAATAGCTAACCACCCTCTTGGCGGTATGGAGGGATTACTTCTTCTAAAACTCATGAGCAGAATCCGGCCGGATTTTAAGATTCAGGGAAACTTCCTTATGCAGCACATTGATGCAATAAAGGATTACATTCTCCCTGTCAACCCATTTGAAAATTTCAAATCGGCACAATCTTCGTACAAAGGAATAAAAGGTGCATATCAACATTTGAAGGATGGCAATTCATTAGGGATATTCCCGGCGGGTGAAGTCTCGTGCTATCAATTCAAGGAATTCAGAATAACTGACAGGCAATGGCAGAAATCTTCAATCCGGTTCATCCAGACTGCAGGTGTTCCGGTAATTCCTGTGCATTTCCATGGTTTTAACAGCACTCTGTTCTACCTCCTTGGACATATACACCCATTATTAAGGACCGCAAAACTGCCATCTGAAATTTTAAATAAAAGTAATCAGACAATTAATATAGAGATCCGAAAACAGATCCCGGTAAAAACACTAAACAGTTTTACAAGTGTAACAAGTTTATCGCATTATCTGCGTTCAAAAACTTACTCTTTAGCAGAACCTTTTAAAATTGAAAATCTCTATGATCAGCGACATATTAAAAAGGAAATATCAAAACAAAAAATAGTTGATCCGGTTGATCCTGAACTAATATTATCTGATCTGACTAAGCTCGAAGAGGAATATTTTTTGTTTTCAAACGGAAGTTTTTCGGTTTATTGTGCTCCTTTCTCGTCAATACCTAATATAATAAGGGAAATAGGACGTTTACGCGAAATTACTTTCCGGGCAGTTGGCGAAGGAACCAATAAAAGTGCTGATCTCGACCATTTTGACATTTATTACAATCATCTTATAATATGGGATAATGTTAACAGAAGAATAGTCGGAGCTTACAGAATCGGAAAAGGAAAGGATATCCTTGATCAATTCGGTAAAAAAGGGTTTTACACAAACTCATTATTCAGGATTAAAAAATGTTTCAACCAGGTTCTGGAAAAATCATTTGAGCTGGGCCGGTCATTTATTATAAAAGAATATCAGCGACATCCAATGGCATTGTTTATGCTATGGAAAGGTATTTTTTGGTATTTAATGAAAAACCCTGAATACCGGTATTTAATCGGCCCGGTGAGTATCAGCAACGACTTTTCGAAGCGTTCAAAAAGCCTTATTGTTCAGTTTATGAAAGAAAACTATTTTGATTCATCATTTTCAATTTATATAAATCCTCGAAAAAAATTCAAGATCCCTGGTAAATTGAGAAATAAGAATAAAAGTATTCTGGAGAATGTTGATGATAATATCAAAGCCCTTGACCTTTATATAAATGAGCTTCAACCCTCGCTTTCGATTCCTGTTCTGATGAAAAAGTATTTGCAGATGAATGGAAAAATAATCGGGTTTAATATTGACCCTGAGTTTAACGATTGTCTTGATAGTCTTATGATCGTTAATATTGCTGACATCCCTTTTGAACTTCTGGAAAATCTGGCAAAGGAATATGAGGAACAAAAAATAAAGGAGCGATTTAAGAAGATTTGTCTCTCGTAGTTTTTTTGTAACAGTATAAACTGTCTGAATACAATGGAATGCATATTTTGTTTATTCTGAACGACACAATAACTGCAATTAATCGTAAACATTTTATTAATTAAAACCTAATTAAACTGTAACTCGGTCGTATTTTTTATAGAATAGATTTGTCCAAACTTAAACCCCCAAGGACAAGCTTATGAATCTCCCTATTTTTAAATCATTCATCATTCCTATACTTCTTCTTTTTTCTATAGTCAGCAATGCTGCAATTATCAAAGGCAGAATAACAGACTCGGAGACACATAAACCAATTTCAGGTGCTGCAGTCAGCATTGCAGGTACCAGAACAATAACTGTTTCTGATTCAAAAGGCAATTATATTTTCAACAATCTCAAACCCGGCTCTTTCAGTCTGATAGGATCCTGCATGGGTTACAAAAACTCCGAACCGAAAAATATCAATCTCGGAACATCAAATGCGACTGCAACTATTGACTTCAACCTTGAACCCTCTGTAATTCAGATGAAAGAGGTCTTTGTAAACGGAGTACAAAACAAAGAGACAAATGTCAGCGCCAGAAATGATGAGAAACTGGCTCCTAATGTTATCAATATTATTTCGGCAAAAGCTATCGAATCACTGCCTGATTTAAATGTTGCAGATGTAATGCAGCG
>Ga0302206_1000408_pt1 | contig 17023 bp, 15 predicted proteins | sample II_Fen_E2_1_FD_194581 | JGI IMG/M metagenome (GOLD analysis project Ga0302206, IMG submission 194581) | Peat permafrost microbial communities from Stordalen Mire near Abisko, Sweden - II_Fen_E2_1 | ecosystem: Environmental > Terrestrial > Soil > Wetlands > Permafrost | place: Sweden: Abisko...
TGTTTTAGATCCATTCCGATTCTTAAGTTTTTTGCTCCGGAAAAGTAATAAGGGATAATATGTAAAAACTCATGAGCCGGAATGCAGAATAAAGGCAAAATTATGAGCCCGATAGCAGAATGAACAAGAATGTGAGCTAAAGGGAAATGTCCTGCAACTTCTATTCTTATGATAATTGCGACAAACAGAAATAAAAGACAAGCTGACCAGAAAAAGTATATAAGTCCTGATTTCTTCTTCAAATAATCAAAAACAAACTGAACCAATTCCTTATATTGAATTGTAAGAAACAATTTGAATCTTTTACCGTCGTCAAGATCTTCCACAGTAAATGACATAGAAATACTTTTAACAAATTTACTTTTTATAAGATGCAATGCAAATCGGGAATAACCTTTTTATGATTTTCTGACCACAAATGCACACCTGTGTTTAATATGATGTGGCCCGGAATTTGATACATTTGCAAAAAAAGTCTGTTAGTGAAACTATTATCTGCAATAATGGTAATCTTTCTATTTGTCGCTGATGCAACAGGACAGGTAGATTCTTTAAAACAGAGGAATGATACCCTGCAGGGAAAGTCTTTTCTCCTGCAGAAAGTGAAAAGAGATGGGGTAATTTTACCTGAGGTTGAGATAAAAGAAGTGACAGTTTATGCACATCCGCAATTCGCCAAAAAAAGCGATTTTCGTAAATATGAAAGGCTGGTATATAACCTAAAGAAAGTTTATCCGTATGCTTTACTTGTGAGGAACAGGCTATCGAGGGTTAATGCTGATATTAGCAAAATCGATAATGAAAAGGATCGTAAGGAATACCTGAAAAGTGTTGAGAAAGATGTTTTTGCTCAATATGAAGGCGATATAAGGGACATGACAATCACTCAGGGTCGGTTGCTTATTAAGCTGATTGACAGGGAAACGCAGAATACGTCATATACGCTTATAAAAGATTACCGCGGAAAACTTGCTGCAGCTTTCTGGCAGGGGATAGCCCGTATTTTCGGGACAAACCTCAAAGAAGAATATGACCCGATTGGAGAGGATGCGCTTATCGAATCAATTATTTTGGAGATTGATGCAGGCAACTTATAATTTAACATAGAATAGCAGATTTGCTAAAATGAAACGCATTTTCATCGCATTAAAAGTTGAAGCCGGAGAGACCCTTAAAAGTATGATCTCTTCTCTCATGAAAGGTTTGAGCACTGAGCGGATTAAATGGACTGAAATCGGAAATATCCATATAACCCTGGTCTTCCTTGGAGATACAGAAATTAATATGATAGAGGCTATCAGCTCAATGCTGAAAGAGAAATGTGTGGGATCTGGTGTATTAGAATTGATTATCAGAGGTTTAGGTGTTTTCAGGAATATGCATGATCCGCGTATTATCTGGACAGGAATTGAACCAAACGGGAAATTATCTGATCTTAATAATCTTATTGTGAATGGACTGAAGGGATTAAACATTAAAATGGAAAACCGTCCTTATAATCCTCATCTGACACTTGGTCGTATAAAACATCTTAATGATAAGGAAGTACTTACATCCTTGTTGGAACAATTTCAAAATTCCGAAATACAAATAGTTCAAGTAGATGAAGTTATCCTTTACGAAAGCATCCTCCTTCCAACCGGACCAGTCTATAAACCATTAGAAAGAGTCAATCTGAAGTAATATTTTCAGGTAGTTGGTTGTTTTACTTTTTTCGATTTTCGCTTCTCGTTTCATGTTTTGATTCTTCTGATCAAACCAGTAACCAGCAACCAGCAACTTTTTTAACTTTTGTCTTTTGTCTTTAACCTTCAACCTTTCAAATCCCCCGTCCTTTAAATATTATTATTAAGGTATGAAAGGCAATATTCAAATCGAAGAGGAAAGATCGGTTTTCCAGATAATAGAGATCATATTCCATTCTCTTTATCATTTCATCAACATTCGATGCATAACCATATTTTACCTGACCCCAGGATGTTATCCCGGGCTTAATTTGATGGAGTTGGATATACCGTGGTTCTCTCTGTACGATCTGATCAATATAAAACTGCTGTTCAGGACGTGGTCCAATCAGAGACATCTCGCCTTTCAGGACATTAATAAAATTCGGTATCTCATCAATTTTATATTTTCTCATAAATCGTCCTAAGGAAGTTATCCTTTTATCCCTTTTATCCGAAATAAGAATTATTTCCTCCTCGTCTCCAAAGTGCATGGATCTGAACTTATAGATATCGAATGGCTTACCATACCTGCCGATACGTTTTTGTGAATAGATCACAGGCCCCTTTCCTGTTAATTTAATTGATATTGAAACTATTATGATTACAGGGGTAAGCAATATCAGGCAAAGAAGTGTAATAGAATAATCAAATATTGTTTTAATAAAATCAGGGGAATTCTTTTTGTTTTGGTTCATGAGTTAAATATACAAAAAGAAATCAGTTGAATTTAAGACTGGAGCTGTCTTACATTTTTTATACTTTTGTCGGAAATAAAAAACTGATCGGGAAGATCGTATGACTGATATATTTGAAGCAAAAGGCAAACGAAAAAAACTAGTCGCAGAGCTACGGCTGAAAGGAATCTCAGATGAAGAAGTTCTGAGGGCGATTGATACGGTGCCCCGACATCTTTTTATGGACCCGGCTTTCCTCATTCATGCTTATGTTGATAAGGCATTTCCGATCACCTCTGGTCAGACAATTTCACAACCTTACACTGTGGCGGTCCAAACATCTTTACTACGGATAAAAAAGAGAGATAAAATTCTTGAAATCGGTACAGGGTCAGGTTATCAGGCTGCGATTCTTGCTGTGATGGGAGCAAAAGTTTATACAATTGAGAGGTACAGGGAGCTATTTTTAAAAGCTCAAAGGAATTTCATATCCCTGGGATATTCTGCCGATTTTTTTTACGGCGACGGATATGAAGGTAAACCACAGTATGGTCCATTCGATGGAATAATTATCACTGCCGCTGCTCCGGAAGTCCCTGATTCACTTCTTCATCAACTTAAAACAGGAGGACGGCTGGTTATCCCCCTTGGGAATTCTGGCTCGCAGGTTATGACTGTTGTGGAACGTACCGGAACCGATAGTTTTGAACGATCTGAACATGGAAATTTTATATTTGTTCCTATGCTGAAAGGGACTGTAAATGGAAAATAATTAATCATGAATATTTTTAAACTTGTCTTTTCCCCTATCGAAGTAAACACCTATATCCTTGTTGACGATTCAGGCGATTGCGCAATCATAGATTGTGGTTGCTATGACAGGGAGGAATGTAAAAGACTCGAGAATTTCATAAAGGATAAAAAAATCAGGCCGGTTCTGCTTTTAAACACACATTCACATCTTGACCATGTTTTTGGGAATAAATTTATTCTCGAAAGGTATGGACTGAGAACATTTTCATGCGAATTGGATGAGATGAACAGGAAGGATGCAAAGGAACATGCCATGCTTTTTGGTCTTGTCATGGATGAGCCACCCGAACCTGCTGGTTTTATATCAGATAATCAGATGGTAACTTTCGGAAATACAAATCTTTTAGCTCTGCATGTTCCGGGTCACACCTCGGGAAGCCTTGCATTTTACAGCGAAAAAAACGATTGCGTTTTTACTGGCGATGCACTCTTTTCAGGCAGTATTGGAAGAACTGACTTGCCTGGCGGTGATTATGATACTCTTATCGAAAGTATAAAAAGCAAACTGTTTGTTCTTCCTCCCGCAACTGTCGTTTATCCTGGTCACGGAAGTGAAACAACAATTGAAAGGGAAATGAAAACCAACCCATATTTTCATGACTAATATCCTGTTAATTCTGAGTTCTATTTCTTAATATTAGCGCTTACTTATTTTCCTGGTTTGCACCGACCCCAATGTGAGCAAATATAATCAACCTACTCACCTTAAATTGGAGTAAATAAATTGATATTCAAGTTATTAATAATAAAATATATGTTATCAGATAAGTTTGTCGACAGACATAATGGACCACGTGAATATGAGTTGCCACAGATGCTGAATACTATTGGAGTTAACTCCCTTGACGAGCTGATTGAAAAAACAATTCCCTCTTCGATAATGCTTGAGAAGCCTCTAAGACTTCCTGAAGCTATGAGTGAATTTGAATACCTCAATCACATAAAATCTATCGGACAGAAGAATAAAATGTTCCGTTCGTTCATCGGGCAAGGGTATTACGGTGTTGCTCTTTTGTCTGTTATCATTCGGAATGTACTCGAAAATCCTTCCTGGTACACATCTTACACTCCTTATCAGGCTGAAATTTCCCAGGGTCGACTTGAAGCTCTTCTGAATTTTCAGACTATGATTATTGAACTTACGGGGATGGAAATTGCCAATGCCTCATTGCTTGATGAGTCTACTGCAGCAGCAGAAGCTATGATAATGATGTTTAACGCGCGATCGAGAGCTTCAGTTAAGGCAGGAGCAAATAAATTTTTTGTCGATGACGATGTTTTCCCGCAAACCCTCGACGTGATAACGACACGTTCAAAACCACTTGGAATTGAGCTTGTTAAAGGAAAATATACTACTGTTGTTTTTGATGAATCATTTTTCGGATCTCTGATTCAATACCCTGCAGCCTCGGGTCAGATAAGAGACTATAAAGCATTTACTGATCTGGCCCACGCCAGCGGTATTCTTGTTGGGGTTGCAGCAGATCTGATGAGCCTTGCGCTGCTTACTCCTCCGGGTGAATGGGGAGCTGATATTGTCGTCGGTTCGAATCAGAGGATGGGACTCCCAATGAGTTTTGGAGGTCCGCACGCCGGGTATTTTGCTACAAAAGATGAGCTTAAAAGAAGCATGCCCGGAAGAATTATCGGAGTATCAGTTGATGCCCAGGGAAACAGCGCTCTAAGGATGGCATTGCAGACCAGAGAACAGCATATCAAGAGAGAGAGGGCTACTTCAAATATATGTACAGCCCAGGCGCTTCTTGCAACAATGTCAGGAATGTACGCACAATATCATGGACCGGAAGGTCTGAAGAACATTGCAAAACATATCCACAATGCGGCTTGTACAATAAGTTTCTATCTTAAAGAATCGGGATTCAGGCAACTGAATTCGGAGTTTTTCGATACAATAAAGGTAAACCCGGGGGCTGGTGTCTCAACAGAAGCCATTAAAAAACTGGCACTTGAAAAAGAAATAAATTTTTATTTTCCCGAAGATAATTCGGTGATTATAAGCACTGATGAGATAACTACAATAAAAGAAATAGATACTATTGTCAACATCTTTTTAAAAGCTGCTGGTAAAGAACAGGTTAAGATAACCTCATACTGCCATTGTGAAATTCTTGAGGAAAAGTTTCTGCGAAAGTCTGATTTTTTACAGGGAGGGACTTTTAGCAGATACCATAGTGAAACAGAGATGATGAGGTATATCAAGATGCTCGAGAGGAAAGATTTTTCTCTTACCCACTGCATGATTTCTCTGGGTTCCTGCACTATGAAGCTTAACCCTGCAAGTTCTTTGTTTGCCATGAGCTGGCCTGAGTTTGGAAATATTCATCCTTTCGTTCCAAAAGAGCAGGCACGAGGCTATTATCAGATTATGGATGAGTTAGGTGAGGCCCTGAAGGAAATAACAGGTTTTTCAGCTATCTCCTTTCAACCAAACTCGGGAGCTGCCGGTGAATACGCCGGATTAATGGTAATTCGTGAATATCATCTATCGAGAGGAGAGGGAAACAGAAATGTAGTTCTGATTCCCTCCTCGGCTCATGGTACAAACCCTGCAAGCGCAGCAATGGCCGGTATGCAGATAATTGTTGTGGAATGCGACGAAAAAGGCAATATAAATGTTGCCGATCTGAAGAATAAGGCTGAGGAGAACAAACACAATCTTGCCGGGTTTATGATCACTTATCCTTCTACACATGGTGTTTTTGAGGCTGCAGTCACAGAAATGTCAGATATAATTCATGAGAACGGGGGACTTGTTTACATGGATGGGGCTAATATGAATGCGCAGGTTGGTCTTACAAATCCCGGACACATAGGTGCTGATGTCTGTCATCTCAATCTTCATAAAACCTTTGCAATACCACATGGTGGTGGTGGCCCGGGAATGGGTCCGATACTGGTGAATGAAAAGCTTGCTGAGTTCCTGCCATCTCATCACTTTGTCAAGACGGGGGGTAGCCATGGTACAACGGCAGTAGCAGGAGCTCCTTTCGGCAGCGGACATATACTTACAATTTCCCATGCTTATGTGATGATGATGGGTTCATTTGGCCTCACTCAGGCTACAAAATATGCAATACTGAATGCAAATTATATAGCAGCTGCTTTAAAAGGGTGGTTTAAAACTTTATATTCCGGGACAGAAGGATTTGTTGCACATGAGATGATTCTCGATTGCAGGAATTTTAAAGCAGAAGCGGGTATTACTGAAGCTGATATAGCAAAAAGAATGATGGATTACGGATTTCATGCACCCACACTTTCATTTCCTGTTCATGGGACCCTGATGGTGGAACCTACTGAATCGGAATCACTCCAGGAACTCGATAAATTCATTTCAGTGCTCAAATCAATATGGATGGAAATTGAGGAAATAAAAGAAGGCAAGGCAGATAAAGTTGATAATGTATTGCATAATTCACCTCATACTGCTCTGGTTGTAACAGCTAATGATTGGAATCATGCTTATGATCGTCAGAAAGCTGCATTTCCTCTGGGTTGGGTTGCAGAAAACAAGTTCTGGCCTGCAGTTGGACGTATCGACGATGGATATGGGGACCGTAATCTTATTTGCACTTGTGATCCGATTGAAGTATACAGGCAAGAGTCACTAAAGAAATAATAAATTTTTTTCTACCGAAAAATTTTATCAAATTTAGTGTACTTAAAAACCTTTAATATCTGATTTAATTCATTATGCGCAATTCAGCATGGATTGATCTGATAAATCTGATCGACGGGAAAAAGCTGAACTATAACCCGGTAGGGTTTATTATTGACAGCCCCTGGATTCCCGGCTGGTATGGGATTTCCAAAATTGATTTTTATTCCTCCGATGAATTATGGCTTAAATCAAACCTGAAAGCTATTAACACGTTCCCTGATGTCTGGTTTTTACCCTCGTTCTGGTCGGAATATGGCATGTGCACAGAACCATCAGCCTTTGGTTCGCGTATGATATTTCTCGAAAAGAGCCTTCCACATGCTGAAAAGATTCTGGCAGGTATAGAGGGAGCAGATTCTCTTCCACAGCCGAATGTAAAAACAGATGGGTTGTTGCCTTTTATGATCAGTCGTCTGAAAAATAACCAGGAAGCAATTATCAGTGCCGGTCATCAGATTAGATTTGCTGTAGCCAGGGGCCCTCTTAATATAGCCAGTTTCCTGATGGGTACAACAGAATTTATGATGGCAACAGCAATGGATCCTGAAGGTACACACAGACTTCTTAAAAAAATCACCGATTTCATCTGCGATTGGCTGGCATGGCAGAAGGAGTGTTTCCCATCAATTGATGGAATTCTGATACTTGATGATATCATAGGTTTTGTTGGCGAGACTGAATTTATCGAATTTGTTATTCCATATTTTAAAAAAATCTTTAGCTGCACTGGGGCAAAGGTCAGGTTTCTTCATAATGATGCAGATGGAATTGTAACAGCAAAATACCTTAAGGAAATGGGGATTAATATGTTCAATTTTTCTTTTGAACATCCGCTTGGTCTGATCCGCGAACTGGCAGGACCAGCGGTTGTACTGGTAGGTAATATTCCTCCAAGGGATGTTCTTGCCGGTGGTACTCCACAACAAGTAAAAGCAGCTGTAATTAAGGCATTTGGAGAAATTAAAGACTATAGCAGGATTATCTGGTCTGCAGGCGGAGGAATGCCCCCCGATGTTAAAACTGAAAATATAAGTGCTTTAATAGATGCTGTAAAAGAACAATCAAAAGACTTATGACTATGAACAGGATTCTGATTAGTCTTATAATTATACTTTCTTTTAGTTTGCAGGGAATATCTCAGAAAACTGAAATCCTTCATCTTTCTGTCGGCTCGGGAAATTATGAGCGAATAAATACACCAGTCTGTTTTGGGTTAGAAAGTGTATCTATTGAAGATACGATGTCTTTTCAGCTATTTGAAAAGGTTAATGACAAGCTTATCCAAAAGACTTTTCAGATTGAATCGGGCTATATACCACAATTGTGGTGGATACTCGACGGAACAACTGCTTCAGGCAAAGTGCGGGAATATTTTTTATATAAAAATGCTCCGCAGAAGTTTGAAAACAAAATAACTACAATTGTCACTCCTGAATCAATTGTTCTTAAGAATGGAAATTCAGAAATATTGCATTATCAGACAGCTGTTATGTATCCGCCGGCTAAAGTTGATACAGCATATAAGAGAAGCGGTTTTATTCACCCTTTATTTAGCCCCTCTGGAAATATTTTAACAAGAGTAAGCCCTCCCGACCACTATCATCATGTTGGCATATGGAACCCATGGACAAGAGTCAGGATCAGCAACCATGTCACAGATTTCTGGAATTTATATGAAAAACAGGGTACGGTTCGATTTGCCGGAATAAACTCAATTGTAAATGGTCCTGTATATGGAGGTTTCTCGGTAAGACAGGAACATATTGATTTTCAGGGTAAAAAAACTGAAGAACTGGCAATTAATGAAGTCTGGGATGTAAGGGCATGGAATGCAGAACCAATTGTTGGATTAAAAGCCTGGCTTGTTGACCTTACTACTTTTCTGTCGGTGGCCGGTGATTCTGCAATTGTTTTTGAAGCTTACAGGTATGGAGGCGGAATAGGAATCAGAGCAAATGAAGAATGGACCAAAGATAACAGCACAGTGCTTACATCTGAAGGTAAAACCAGGAAAGATGCTGATGGAACCCGCGCAAGATGGACTGATCTTAATGGAGCTTTTAAGAATAATGGTCAATCGGGAATAGTGTTTTTCTCACATCCGGCAAACAGGGAACATCCTGAACCAATGCGTGTATGGCCTGAGAATATGAATAATAACAGGGGAGATGTCTATTTTGAATTCTGTCCGATCAGATATAAAGAATGGGTATTGATTCCAGGTAATGTATACAGGTTGAAATACAGGATGCTGGTTTATGATGGCACGATTAACAAAGAAACCGCAGACAGAATCTGGAATGACTTTGCATATCCTCCTGTTATTAAGCCAATTAGTAAATAATTAATTAAGAATTCCGAACCAATGAGAAATTTATTAATACTTATATTTTTTGTATTGATAACCACTTCATGCAGACAGGGTGGTATAAAAGTACAAACAGCCAAATCAGAAACTTTAATGGAAAAAACATACGAGGTAAAATTGATTACTGTTGATCCGGGTCATTTTCATGCTGCCCTGGTTCAGAAAATCATGTACGATCAGGTATCTCCCGAAGTTCATGTCTATGCGCCACAGGGACCTGATTATCTGCAGCATCTCGAAAGAATAAAATCTTATAACAGCAGGCAGGCCAATCCCACTTCATGGAATGAAAAAGTGTATACTGGTCCTGATTTTTTTGAAAAGATGATATCCGATAAAGCAGGTAATGTTGTTGTATTATCGGGGAATAACAGAAAAAAAGCAGAGTATATTACAAAATCTATAAATGCCGGTCTCAATGTTCTGGCAGATAAACCTATGATAATCAGTCCGGAAGATTTTCCTGCTCTGGAGGCTGCTTTCACTACAGCTCGAGAAAAGGGGGTTTTGTTATATGATATAATGACCGAGAGGTATGAGGTAACTACAATTCTTCAGAAACTTCTTTCGCAGAAAACTGAAGTTTTTGGAACATTGACTAATGGCAGCAAAGAGGAACCTGCCGTGACCAAAGTAAGTGTTCATCACTTTTCAAAGATTGTTTCAGGAAGCCCTTTGCTCAGACCTGTCTGGTTCTTTGATGTTCAGCAACAGGGTGAAGGGATTGTGGATGTGACAACACATCTGGTTGACCTTATTCAATGGGAGTGTTTCCCTGAACAAATTCTTAAACCTTCTGATATAAACATGATTAGCGCAAAAAGATGGCCTACCTTTATCTCAAAGGATGAATTTAAGGGAGTAACCGGGTTTGATAACTTTCCTGATTATCTTCAAAAGGATATTAAAGACGGGAAGTTGAATGTGTTTGCAAACGGGGAAATGGTGTATCAGATAAAAGGAATTTTTGCAAAGGTTTCTGTTGAATGGAAATATCAGGCTCCTCCCGGAGGAGGCGATACTCACTATTCTGTAATGCATGGAACAAAATGCGACCTGATTATCAGACAGGGTGCTGATGAAAAATTTCTTCCAACATTATATATTGAAAACATCAAAGGATTACCAGTGAACGAGTTCACTTCTCTGCTAAAAGAAGTTATAAAGACATTACCTTATGATAGCCTTCAGATAGAACCCGTGAATAAGACAACTCTTAAAGTAGTTGTTCCGGGTAAATACAGGGTTAGCCACGAGGAACATTTCGGACAGGTTACTGCCAGATTCCTTGAATATCTGAAAGCAGGTAAATTACCGGAATGGGAGGTGCCAGGGATGATAACCAAATACTATACAACAACGAGAGCACTGAAACTGGCTAAAGAGAAATAGGCACAACGGCGCAATGGCACAACGGCACAACGGATTAAAGGTAGTGAAACTTAATATCTAAATTTTGAAGGATGGATTTGCCGTTGAGCCTTTACGCCTTTGACCCTTTGCGCCTTTACTCAAACATATTTTCCACAGCCATAGTATATAAATTCTCAAGAGATATTCCCGCTGCTACAGCTTCTTTTGGAACAAGACTTTCTTTTGTAAGACCAGGAACCGTATTTATTTCAATAAAGAAGGGTTTCTCCCCGATAACTATAAAATCAACCCTTACAATTCCTTTACAGCCAAGGATATCGTAGACATTTTTGCTGATTCTTTGTATTTCGTTCGTGACTGTTAACGTCAGGTCAGCAGGTGTAATTTCATCTGATCTTCCCTGAGTATATTTTGCCTCAAAGTCGAAAAACTCATTTTTGCTGATAATCTCAATAAGTGGAAGGACTATTGTTTTGCCTTTTGTTTTAATAACACCACATGCAATCTCTCTGCCATCAATAAAAGCTTCAATTAGTACTGCATCGCTCTCCTTAAAAGCAGTTAAAATTGCAGGCTGCAATTCCTCTTCCTTCTTAACTTTGGTGACACCAAAACTCGATCCACTGTCATTTGGTTTAACAAAGCAAGGTAGTCCTATTTGTTTGCTAAGATCAGCCAGATTAATTATATCTCCTTTTCTGATGAGAACTGCTTTAGCCATATTTATCCCATACTCCTTAAGAAAGAGTTTGCAAGCTTGTTTGTTGAAGGTAAGTGCGGAGCAGAAAGCGTCACAACTTGTGTATGGAATCCCCATCATGTCGAAGTATCCCTGGAGCAAACCATTCTCCCCCGGAGTACCATGAATTGCAATAAACACCCCATCGAATTTTATCCTGTGATCGTCGTTTTGCAGACTGAAATCGTTCTTGTCAATATTATGATAACGGCCTTTTTTATCTTCCCAATACCAGTTGGATCCCCTTATCACAATAAGATAAACAACATATCCTGAAGACAGGATTTTGCTTACCTCCTCAGCACTCTTTATGGATATTTCAAACTCTGATGAGTCGCCCCCGGCTGCAATTGCTATCGTCTTCATATTTTGTTTAATTTTTCAATCCAAAAATAATCATTTATTAGATCAGAATGGAAATTCATATATATAGTAATTGATTTTCAAGCGGACTTTACTTTTATTCATCTTATTGCCGTTGGTCAAAATTTATTACAAACTGAGTGAAGTATTAACCTTCATATGTATTACCTTTGATGGGAATTTTAAAAACTATAAAAATGAAAAGAGGCTGTTTGATTTCGATAATAGTAGTTGCGTTCCTGGCGCTTATTGTATTAGCCATGGTCCTTTGGGGAACTAAAGTTTATAACGGTATGGTTACCATGCAGGAGACTGTTACAAGTCAGTGGGGAAATGTTGAAACACAATATCAACGCCGGTCTGATCTGATCCCTAACTTTGTCAATACTGTAAAAGGTGCTGCAAATTTTGAGCAAACTACTCTTACCCAGGTTATTGAAGCCAGAGCAAAAGCTACTTCAGTTACTATTGATCCTACGAAAATGACCGAGGCAAATATGCAACAGTTTCAGCAGGCCCAGGGTCAATTATCATCTGCATTATCACGACTGATGGTGGTTGTGGAGCAATATCCAGAACTTAAGGCAACTCAGAACTTCAGGGACCTTCAGGTGGAACTTGAAGGGACTGAGAACAGAATATCCACGGAGAGAAGAAAATTCAATGAGGTGGCTCTGACATATAATACATATATCAGAAGATTTCCACAGAGCTTTCTTGCCGGAATGTTTTCGTTCCAGATAAAACCTTATTTTAAGGCTGATGAAGGCGCTGAAAAAGCTCCTCAGGTTAAATTCTAAAATTTTATCTTTAATATTAAATGAAAGCTTCAACGTTCTTTTCGGAAGAACAACAAGCTCAGATTCTGGCTGCTGTCAGGGAGGCTGAGATGGAAACTTCAGGTGAAATCAGGGTGCACATTGAATCTTCACTAAAAGGTGATGTGCTCGACAGGGCGGCATGGCTCTTCAAAAAGCTCGGGATGTACAAAACTGCAGATCGGAATGGGGTGTTATTTTACCTTGCTGTGAGCGACAGAAAATTTGCAATTATCGGAGATGCCGGGATTAATGCTAAAGTCCATGCTGGTTTCTGGGATGATATTAGTGAACTGCTTATGAAAGATTTCAAGGAGGGTAAGTTTACAGAAGGTCTTTCAGCAGGAATTTTATTAGCCGGGAAGCACCTTAAGATCAATTTTCCTCACAAGCCGGATGACGTAAACGAATTACCGGATGAAATTTCATTTGATAAAGTAAAGTAAGAGGGAGTACGAAAATGACAAAAAAAAGTTTCTATTTGCTGGCCCTTTCGTTTCTATTATGCACAATGTCTGTCAGCAGGGTTTTTTCACAGAATATTCCTGAACGGCCAAATCCTCCCCGGTTAGTAAACGATTTCGCTGGGATGCTAAATACTCAGGAAGTCAACATGCTCGAACAAAAACTGGTTGCATTTAATGATTCCACATCTACACAGATTGTAATTTTAACAGTACCTACACTCGACGGATATGATAAGGCAGATTATGGCCAACGCGTTGGCGAGAAATGGGGTGTCGGTCAGAAAGGCAGGAATAATGGTGTGTTAATATTGGTTAAACCAAAAACAGCTGATTCAAAGGGTGAGGTACAGATTTCCACAGGTTATGGAATTGAGGGTGCTATTCCGGATCTTCTTAGTAGCGAAATAATTGATCGAGAGATATTGCCTTCATTCAGAAATGGGAATTACTACGAAGGACTCGATAAAGCCACTAACACAATGATGTCGCTGGCCAGAAAAGAATTTTCAGCCTCTGATTATCACAACAGAGCAAAGAAAGGTTCAGGTAAAAATATACCATTCGGACTGGTAATATTTATAGTGTTCATCATTATAGCCATGGTTTCAAGGGGTTCTGGCGGATCAAATAACAGGCATATAAGTACAGGAGGCTTGCCATTCTGGATGCTGATGGGTATGATGAATTCAGGAAGAGGATCAGGTGGAAGCTGGGGTGGATTCTCAGGTGGAGGAAGCAGCGGAGGAGGTGGTGGCTTCGGTGGCTTTGGTGGCGGAAGCTTCGGTGGCGGAGGCGCAGGTGGTAGCTGGTAATTGACAGCGCAGGGCTCAGAGGGTGGATTCCCGGCCTGAAATATACTTTCTCCATTTCTCAATTACCTGAACCATATCATCAGGCAAATTAGAATCAAAGAATAGCCTTTTTCCGGATACAGGATGATCAAATGCCAGCGATTTTGCATGTAAAGCCTGGCGGGGTAATATTTTAAAACAGTTTTTAATGAATTGCTGGTATTTTGTGAATGTGGTCCCTTTTAGTATCTGATCACCACCATACTCTTCATCGTTAAACAAAGGATGTTTTATATGACTGAAATGAACCCGAATCTGGTGTGTCCGACCTGTTTCAAGTTTGCACTCAATTAATGAAATATAGCCAAAATCCTCAAGAACCTTGTAATGAGTTATTGCAGTTTTGCCCTCGGTATCATCCTTAAAAACCTGCATTACTTTCCTGTCTTTGATGCTTCTGCCAACATTACCGGTAATAGTTCCTTCAGGTGGATCGGGAATACCCCATATGAGAGCATTATATCTCCTGTCAGTTGTTCTGTCATAAAACTGTTTTGATAACCTGTTAAGCGCAAATTCATTTTTTGCTATAACAAGTATACCCGATGTGTTCTTATCGAGTCGGTGAACAAGTCCCGGCCTGCTCTCACCTGTATTGAATAGTGGCAGATCCCTGAAGTGCCACATCAGTGCATTAACGAGCGTACCAGTATAATTGCCATAGGCCGGATGAACCACCATTCCCGGTTCTTTATTAACTACAAGGACATCATCATCTTCATATACTATATTCAAGGGGATGTTTTGAGGGATAAGCTCTATCTCTCTTGGTGGCGTAGGTAAAACAACCTGCACTATATCACCCGGTTTAATCTTATAATTTGGTTTAACAGCGTTATTATTTACCAGAATATTACCTGCATTTGCAGCATTCTGAATTCGCGTTCTTGATGAATTTTCGAGCCTGTCAGAAAGAAATTTATCAATCCTTAAAAGTGATTGTCCCGGATCCGCCTTAAACCGGTAATGTTCAAAGAGTTCCTGCTGATCAACTAATTCTTCTTCTGTCATTTTAGTATTACCTGGTTTTAATTAACCGGTTATAGCTTACAGGTATACCATTGATGGTAATAACTAAAAAGTACATGCCATCGCGAAGCGAAGAGATATCAACCCTTTCACTGAAAGGAACCTTAATGAGCTGGCGGCCATTCAGGTCCGTAAGAGTAATATATGATAATCCGTAAAGTTGCAGTTCTCCCGGATTAATATTGATATAATCCTTTGCGGGATTGGGCCATATATTCAATGAACTCTTATTCTTATAATGGATATCATCTATTGATGTGATAACAAGCGGAGAACCAACAACCGGTCTTATCATAATAGTGCCAGGCACCTGCGACTGGCTCCAAACACCGTTTAGCCAGTAAAACTGTTTGCCGGCATTTGGAGTATTGACATCATATCCTACATTCAGGAATGACTCTGAAAGCTGTTTCCAGCCTACATAAAATATGCCATTAACTGGAACACCTTCGGGAATAGTGTAGGTATAAAACCCATTTATGACGTTGGACTGTTCAACCATAACCGCTTGTTTGGTATAAAGCATATTTCCTGGCACACCATTGTCGTTATCCCATACTACAAGATCAAATTCTCTTTTATTGGCTTCCATATAGCTGTCATTGAAACAGATGTTCACAGCTCTTAGTGTATCCTGCATGAATGAGGCGAATTTGTATGCTACCATCGCATTTCTTGATCCAAGTCCGTTTATCCCATAGCCACCCTCGGAAGATCCGTCGTCGAAAGCAAAATAGTTTTTGAATACCTGATAATAGATCAGAGTGTCATTCCCTTTTGGATCAAAATTATCTGTCTTAAGCGAAGCAGTAATCCTGAAAAGAGCAGAATCATTATTGCTGGTATTAAAGGTATATACCAGATTAGCCTTATAATCAACACTGGCTAGTGGCCCAATATTTGTTGCTCCGGCAGAAAAGGAGTTTGCCTCGGAATTTTTGTATACATCCCAAATTTCAAAATTACGGGTAACATTTCTTGTAATTGTATCGTTATTGCGATAGTGAACAAGCACAGAGGATCCCATTTCCTGGAGATAGACCTGTTTGAATTGTTTCCATGGCATTGCTTCGTGGCTCTTAAGAAGCGAACGCAGAGGAAGTGTGAGCGCCACATCGGCAAATATTGTATCACCGGCATTCCGGTTTTTGTTAAGTAAAACATAGTCCAAATTCCAGATATCAGAATTACCCACCATTGACGGATCAGAAAGATTTGTACTGATACTTGCATAATTAATGAACCGGAACTGGAATCCTTTTTGAAGGAACCTGTTATTATCAATCCTGATAATTGCAGGTTTAAATCTTTGATCCGTAGTGCCTTCAGCTCTCCAAACCGAATACCATTTTTTTTCATTCGGTGCAAAAAACTGAAGTGTCAGACTGTCGTTTTTTTCTGGCGGATCTGCAAGTCCTCCTGCCTGATAGAAGAAACTTAGCCAGACATTATCTGAAGTGCTGTAATTAAGATTTATAGACTGAGAAGTAAGATGATCAGCTTCAAACCCTGTTGAAGAGGCCTCACTATATAATCTTCCGGTATTGTCCAATGCATCGAAAGTGGCTATTCCAGCCGTGATCTGACGATCGGAGTATGTGTTATTGATAAATACGAAATTGTCTGTCCATTTTTTACTATCAGGAAATATCGAATGACCAGAGAAATCATCAAAAAAGGGCAGTACGAGAGTATCATTTGAAGTTAATCCTCTGTTTTCCCTGAACATCCCGACGGAATTTAATATACTTCTGTTTGATTGGAGACCTGTAATTACTTCCTGACCAGGAGTATTAACAATACATGCCTGAAGAAAAACTAGATATAGGATTATCCTCTTAAACATCTGGATCAGTTAGGCAGTTTGTCTGAGATTTTAGTTGAAGGGATAGTATCTTGTGAAATTCTGTTAGTATCAACTTTAAGTTTTGCTGCATCGACAGTAAGCCAAAGGTAAATTGCAGATCCAAGTTGAAGAGTTGATTCTACTTTAAATTCCGGAATCTGTTTATAGACAAAGGCATTAGTTGTATCTGCGCCGGTTTTAATTGTATTGTCATAAACAAAAGTTCCCAGGTTAAGTGATGATCCCAGAATTTTATTTCTAGCAGGATCAAG